>Ga0114960_10000424_pt1 | contig 35708 bp, 28 predicted proteins | sample C_130625_MF_Meta_FD_92637 | JGI IMG/M metagenome (GOLD analysis project Ga0114960, IMG submission 92637) | Freshwater microbial communities from Lake Croche, Canada to study carbon cycling - C_130625_MF_MetaG | ecosystem: Environmental > Aquatic > Freshwater > Lake | place: Lake Croche, Canada...
TCGAGACTAAGGTCTCTTTGGTCGAGACTAAGGTCTCTTTGGTCGAGACTAAGGTCTCTTTGGTCGAGACTAAGGTCTCTTTGGTCGAGACTAAGGTCTCTTTGGTCGAGACTAAGGTCTCTTATCCATTTCCCTTTCTCATTCAAGAAATCCGCCAAAGAAATCTTGGACTTTTGTCCAAACCATTTCCTCAAATGATGAACCGATCCAGGATTCAGTTCAACCATATACAGCATGTTTTCCAAGATGTGTTTGGATCGCACTTTATCATCGGGAATCTTCGTTTTTAGCGATCGAAAAAGGCGTATATAAACAAGAGCGCCAAAATGACCGCGACCAGCCGCCGGATCCAACCATTTTGCATCGGGATTCGTCCAAATATGTCGAGGCAATGCGTCCAAGATTTCGTCGATCAGGGTCGAAGGTGTAAATACCTCTCCAAATGCGTCTTTTTCTTTGTCTCGTATGGCCAAACCTAGGTCAATCTGTTGTCGTATCTCGGCTTCTGTTTGGTTTAGAATGTCCTTTTGGTTTACTATGTCCTTTCGGTTTAGTATCATTCGTCTAATATAATATAAATAGTATGAAACCCCTCCTAATATAATATAGATATTATAGTAGAAGGATCCATGCCGTCAAAAAACATGAGTAAAAAGATCGGCGGAGATATCAAAAAACACGCCGTATACAAAGATATTATCAGTATTGGATACGAATTGGAAACCTCGGGTTTAGCTAAACTCATTAGTCAACCTGACGACGAAGAGGGCGACACCACCGTTTTGTTGAACACTGATTCGGCTAGAGATGATATCAGTAGACTAATAACTGGCGATTTTTCCGACATTAGAGAAGACGAAGAAGAAAGTTATGATCTACGTATTAACGAAGCATCCTCTTTAGTAATAGATGCATACGATGATAACGGAAAAATAGACAAAGACGTCCATTTTGTTGCAGCCAACGACATTTCGGAAACGAGTTTTGTAAAAAACACCAATACCATGTGTCGTGCATTGTTGGGAAAAAGTATTGAACGAACACCGAAGACTTCTCTGTCAGGATCAGGGTCAGAATCCGAGTCTAAATCCAAGAGTTATACCGGTGATAATATAGAAAAAGATAAACTATACAAATTCAGAGTTATTGAACCGACTGCGTCTTTGTCAAATCCTGGTTCCAACACAAAGTCAAATTCCAAAAAGGGAGTGCTATCATTGAAACGACAGTCTTCATTAAGCGAAAAACAATACGATATCCATTTCGTATTTTGGGGGAGTGATGTAGAATGCGGGGTGTTCTCTGATATGGAGTGGGTTGCAACATATTATAAACCAAAACAGCGTAATGATAACATCATCTTGGACACCTTCACCAATTTAGCGCGAAATTTGATTCGACATTTGGACGATTTTGTTCCCATCCCCGGTAATGTCATTTTGACTGATGGACTAACCGATCTTATTATAGACAGACCAGAAACGCGAATATTGTTTCATAAACCGGGTACGAATCTCAATTATTTGCAAACACACCGAACCCGCGTCTTGGAAAAACGGACTCTAACTTTGGATGACGTCTGTGTTACTCCGCAAATGACGTTTGCCTCGCACATTTCCAAGGTGTTTCCTGTTGCGAAAGCCCTCATCAAAGACACCATACGATCCATTGATACCCATATGAAATCTTTCGATGAAATCCTGAAGATTTTAAATAAAGTGGAAACGTGTGTGAAGAAATTGATTCGATCCTATAACTCGGGCGCACCAAAAGCATTGCGAATTATAGAAGGACATAATAATCGATCCACCGTAAAAGAAATACAGCATTTATTGATCCTCATGTTTTACAAGCTGTATATCTATATCAATATCTATGATCCTAAGGGAGAGGCATATTTCAAGGATTTTTTAATTATCAATGTTCGACACAGTAATTATGTTTTGTATAAGGAGCTGAAAAAGGCATTGGCTACACTGTTTCAACAGCAACAGCCCTTAGGATCCGGATTAATCGACGACGCCACTATTGTAGGGATCATACGCGATATCATTGTCCAAGAATCGATCTTGAAAGAGTACATGTTGAAAGAGGATTCATTTATACGAAAAAACGCATTTCACCCTAGCAATCGAATGCCGAAAGAGAGTCCGATGTATGGAAATCCGCTCAAATCGTTGATATCCTATTTGGACTTTTTCGAAAACCCTCTAGACAAAGACAATGTCGAATATGATCGCCAGGGGAATATAACGACCAAGATTCTCTTCCACGATTGGTTGGAATATAAGCAAATCGACAAATACTCGGCGAAAATGCCGCTGAACAATGGCGTTATTTTGATCGAATTCCGCGCATTCAGTTCGGCGATGGTATCCTATTTGTATAGCATCAAAGATCAGTGGATCCAAGATAACATGACACAGGGGACGTGTAATTTATTGATGGGTACGAATTCGCCTGGATTGAGAAAAATCGCAATAGGTGTCTTGCGCCGATTCGTCGAACTTAGCGATGCAAAACGACTGAAAAGGGGGTCTGTAATACCATCGTCCTCCCAAAAAACCATGAAGAAACGGTGATAAACCCTATTCCATCTTCGCCTCATTTTATGCAACAAATATTGGTATTTTTTTTGCATAAAATTGAAAAGTCCTGGATCCAAAAAAATATTGATATAAAAAGTATTTCAGACAACTTAGAAAAAACGAAAGTACGCGCCCTTCATAAATGAACTTTTATTCAAAAGATATAATGAACGAGATCATAGATACAGCACCCCTAGAGACTTTGATCGAAGAATTGGATGATTTCAAGGCCCATACAAAATATTTGTGTAAGAAATATGCGATGGCGTTTATTTGTTTCCACTACATAGATGCAGTGATAAACGATGAACGCGTTATCACGGTATTTCGATGTCTGGACCAGGATCGGTTCAATATCATGAATTGTCCGTCGATCATGTCCTATCGAAAAATCGCTAAACCTTCTTGCGATGAATACTATATCTTGTTGATCTGTACCTCGCGGAAATACAAGGGGCAGGGATATGCCTCACAATTGCTAAATGATTTCATTGATCGGATCCGGGGTTTAGAATCGCCTAAAGATTCTGCAACCGAGGTCTTGATCGAAGATTTGACTGAAACCAAATACGAGATCCCCACATCGGTGGATCAAAATTTTGTTGTCCAACGCACTGATGCTAAGCGCCCAAAAAAAATCATCCTCAGTTCGGTAGAAACCGCCGTTACCTTTTACGAAGAATACGGATTTAAGTGGACGAAGAGGCCTTTATCGGACTATCCCGTCTTGATGCGGTACGAGAAGTGGGACAAGGAGAAGGAATATTTCATGATGGAATTGGATGTGGAATAATGTAAATATAATATGATTTAAACGTGAATTCTTATAATTATATTTTTTTATAAGAATTCGTTTGTATTTTATCTAATGTTAATATAAATATGAGTCAATCGGTCGATAGTGTTCTTTTTCATAATCCTTATCTTTTTGCTCATAATATTATGATGAATAATGTTAGTAATATGTTACACAATTTGTCTCGTGATAAAAGAGACAATTTACAACAAACTTGTTTACTAGCTGCACGTATATTACAACATTATCATGATTATTTGAATGCAGTTGGTGATACCCCTGGTATACCATATTTAGGATATGATACATCGTTCGAAACTTCCGTCAAAAGTTTAATATCTCTTTTGAAAAATTTGATTCTTGTCAAAGAAACGCATAAATTTGGTGGTAGGATAGAATTCATGGAACCTAGTACTGAAAGTGAATCTCGTAAATTACCTTATAAAATACTGGATGATTTGGAAAAAAATTTAACTGCAATGAAAGAATACGTTGATCGCCAAAATATGCATAAGGTGTCATTAAAGATAGACAGTATAAGAGGACCATTTAATTCTTTTAAAGAAAAATTGTTGCAGAAGTGGATAAGACAAAATCCAGATGAATATGCGGTTTTACATGCGGGTGATTACGTAGAAGACAACGATCATGTGGTTTCTAATCCAATGATAAATCATGAATCTGTGCCAGCCATGCCACCAGAAGGACCATCTATAGCTGTTGCTGATATACCATGGTATAGAAAACGTATTAATTCAATGTTCTCTAATATATATGGAGGAAAAAGGAAAAAAAAGTCGTATAAAAGACCTTACCGAAGAAATAACAAATCGAGAAAGAATAAAAGAAGAACCAATCGAAAAAGGTAATCTCTATATGCCATTATGGAATTTTCATTGATATATGACAACTCATTAAATACACGTTTATGTGGAGTTTATACTGGTGATTTATCATAGATGCAATAACAAAATAACATAAAGTCTAGTTTCTACCATTATATATTAACAACTTTGTCATAAATGCGCATTTTTTTGTGGTTGACGATGTTCGGTGTTTCCAAGAGCTTTCCTTCATTATTGGAGTCGACGACTTCTTTGCGAAGTTTTAAATTCCCCGCAGTAAAACTAGAACCCAGTTCTTTAGCAGAGCTATACAAAACCATCAACGATCACGAGGTCGAGGATATTACCATTACCGATGACTTATCTAAAGTATACTATAGGACAATTGATAACAAGGGTTCGGACAACCCCATACTCTACGTTGCACCGACGAATCCTATTATGGCAGACAGATTGATTGATTTTTCCGAAAAACACCAGGTATATACGTCTTTTTCTCCACCCCAACCCAATTTAATCCAAGATGGATTGAAACTCTTGGACACCGGATTTCAGATTCTGTATTTCCCTGTTATCGCGTTTATTCTATTGCAATTTCTAGGTGGAATCATTTCAACGTTCTTTAATCGTCCTTCTTCGCCGGCAAACCGTCCGTTCATAGGCGGAGCCAATCCTTTTACTAATGGAAACGGTAAAAGCATGTTCTCAGTAGGAAAACCGGGAATGGAGGAAAAGACCAATATGAAAAACGCCAACATTACTCTGGCATCTTGGGCGGGGAGCAAAGAAGTCTTCGAAGAGTGTTTCGAGATTGTTCGCTATCTGAAAAACTCGACGGCGTTCAAGGCCGTGGGTGCGGAGATCCCCAAAGGAGTCTTGCTCGAAGGACCACCAGGAACTGGAAAAACGCTGCTGGCAAAAGCCATTGCGAGTGAGGCCGACGCCAATTTCATCTCCATATCCGCTTCGGAATTTATCGAACTCTATGTCGGCTTGGGTGCGGCTAAAGTCCGCAATTTATTCCAGGCTGCTCGCGCAGGTAAACCCGCGATCATCTTTATCGATGAGATTGATTCTGTAGGAAGACAACGCGGTGCGGGTATCAATATGGGCAATGATGAGCGCGAACAGACGCTGAACCAGTTGTTGGCCGAGATGGACGGATTTGCATCCAATGATGGTGTTTTGGTTATTGCCGCCACCAATCGTCGCGATGTCTTGGACGCAGCCTTGCTCCGACCCGGGCGATTCGATCGCATCATCAATGTCCCCTTACCTGACCGCATTTCCCGTGAAGCCATCTTAAGTGTTCATACTAAGTCCAAGACGATGTCTGCGGATGTCCGATACGAGTATTTGGCGGAACTAACCGCGGGATTCTCCGGTGCCCAATTGAAAAACTTGATCAATGAGGCCGCTATTTATGCCGCGCGCGATGGAAACACCACCATTAGTCAGCAAAACATCGAATACGCTTTGGAGAAGATCGTCGTGGGGATTATCAAGACCGTCGACACCCGATCTTCCGAAGCTCGCGAACGGGTTGCGTTGCACGAGATCGGTCATGCCTTCTTGGCCGCTCATTTTTCGGAGTATTTCGAGTTGAAAAAAGTGTCTATTCAGTCGACATATAATGGTGCGGGTGGTTATACTTTGTTTGGCGAATATCCCGAGATTGCTGAGGCGGGATTGTATACCAAGGATCTTTTGACCAAACGCATCGTAGTTGCGTTGGGCGGTAAAGCAGCGGAGACTTTGTTTTATGGAGAAGATCAGGTGTCCGTGGGTGCGGTCGAGGATTTGAAACAGGCGAATTCTTTGGCTCAACGTATGGTGGGGTCTTACGGCATGGGGAATGAACTGGAGGTGTTTGTCAACCAAAACTTGGATCAGGCATCTAGTCCTTTTTTAGGGCGAACTTTGGCTTCTGGATCGATGAAATATTCGGAATCCACGCGCGAATTGTATGATAAAGAGGTGATGGATATTATCGGCGCGGCGTACCAAGAAGCCAAGGCGATTTTGTCTTCGAATCGCGAGACCATTCAGAAAATCGCGGATCAACTCCTTATGAAAACAACCTTGTCTGGCGAGGAGTTTCGCGAATGTCTCTAAAAATTGATTGATCTATAATATATACGCGATTATACATCAATTTCACAAAAATGAACTTTGATACCACGGAAATAAACACAGATAATATTCGTGAATCATTTGCGATTCAATCATCGCTTGTTATGCATGAATTGGAGCGATTAATAACCGAGACCGATCGAATTCTACGAGATTTAGGTGTTTCGAATAAACCGTTTTCAAAATTAAATACCAAGATTGATACCAAGGTAGATGTGTATAAATGCGTTTTGGAAGACGCCCCTCCACGAAAACGCATGAAGATAGAGTGAAGCGTTTGGGTCGCGGATTTTATGAATGATATTTTATTAGACGGTATTTATAATATCTCGTGATAGTATAATAATATGTATAGAAAAACAAAACGTAGAATAACCAAAAGAAAAATTTATAAAAGGGGGGGTAGGAGAGGCATTTATGACTATCTTTTTGGACCAAAATATGAAGCTGTACCTGATAGCTCTACAAATAAAGAACCGTCATTTGAAACTTCGATACCGGAGCCTACAGATGTAAAGTTATTGTCTGAAATGAGTGAAAACGACTTTAAAAACATTATTAGGACCAGAAAATTAGATTTGTTAATACAAAAACAAGGAGGTATGCTTCATCCTACCCAATTAGAATTTCTAAAAAAAATGTGGTGCAATAATAAATTTTTTGAACAAAATGTTTGGAGTAATAGGCTTATAATCAAAAACATTATTTTAGATGGTATTAGATCATTACATAAAGATTACAGAACACTATACAAACATGATATAGATTTTTTTGAAAACCCTAAATCAGAACAGGTCAAACAACTATGTACACCACAAATTGAAGAAGCCGTAATACAGAATGAAAAATCTCTTTTGGAAGCAAAACGAGCATATAACGCCAGAGCTAAATTATCTCCCGAGGATGCCTTAATACAAATTAAACAAAGACGAGAAATCACCGCAACAAATGCAGCAGATGAATATACGAGTACATGGATGGATAGAAATTCTTTAACTGATGGTCAAAAGATAGATTTTAAGAATCGAAAAAAATTAGCTTTAAAATATCCAGAACCACTCGCGCCACATGCACATGCTAGAGGTAGCGAAGAAGAGGCTGCATGGGCGTATGAGCAACAACAGCGACTCGATATGATGCAGAAATACTTAGGAAATAAACAAGAATATATAAATAATACTGAACAATTTCTATCAGAACTTTTACAAGAAGCTAGAAAGGAAAATCCAACATTATATCCTGTAAACGGCGGTAAACGATCAACCAAAACGAAAAAACAAAGAAGAACTCACCGCAAGCGAAAGTAAATCGTTCAATAATAAAAATATACTAATAACAAAACCAACATAAATCTATGTCCTATTGTGTATATAACATGAATTTATCATATTATATATCTATCTTCTTTTTACTCGACGGTTTGGCCGAGGCATTTTTTCGTGCACCGTACTCCGTATCTATGTCCAGAATTTCTCGACTCTATACTACAGATTTGCCACCAGAAAATACTCTGAACTATCACTGGTACGTAGTCTCCGAAAAATCCGCAATCAAGACAAACCGACCCTACAAGATCACCATATGGAATAAACACTATGTCTTGTGGCGAACGGTGGATCAACAGTATCATGCAATAGACAATGAGTGTAGTCATCGCGGGGCGTCTCTTGCGGATGGCGTTATCATCAAAACCAATATCATGTGTCCCTATCATGGATACGAGTTTGATACCGCGGGTACTCTTGTTCACGTTCCCGGTTTAGCGAATTTTACAAATACACCGTGTCAAAACGCACCCAGTTATCACGTGGTCGAACAAGACGGATGGCTATACATGAACACTATTCCCAAGACCTATTTTCCTTTCGGGGACACCGAAGTTCCCCACGAGTCCCCCTCCTTTTACACCCTTGAAGATTTTAGAAGTTGTAAAAATGTCTCGCTTTTAGAATGTCCTACAAGATCTTCATCGGAAAACAACGATACTCGAGAAATACCGTGTATTTACAGGGAGCCCGAGGCCAGCAACAAAAACTTTACACGAACTTTGATCAAGGCCCATTTCGAAAATTATGGCCGGATTATTAGCGAGAATTCCCTCGATGTTATGCACATCGGGTTCGTCCATTCTTTCGGAAATCGCAAACGACCATCGCCATTCAGTGAGGTCCCCCCTCATCGAATAAACGATACGTTGATGCATTATCGAACCAAATACGAGTATGAATCGGGTGAAAAGTCTTTTGCAAAACGCGCGTTCTCAGTGAACCAACTCAAGATCGAGAATGAATTCGTATTACCACACACCACGGTTGCGCGCGTTCTCTTTGGACCTTTCGTTAGCACAATTATAACTGCTGCATTGCCTGTGAATGATACCCATACGACTCTGTTTGTTAAGACCTATCGCAATTATTGGAATACTTTAGACCGATCTTTCTTTGGACAACTCTATAATTCTTTGGGTGATACCATTACCCGGAAACTCATGACCGATACAGTGAATCAGGATAAGGGAATTGTGGAAGGTATTTTGCCCGAATGCAAAGACGGTCGATTCAATATGAAATTCGATAAATTGCAGAATACGTATCGGACCTTTTACAAGAAATTCATTGATCCCAAGTGATATAGAAAACGAAAATAAATCTCCCTATTCGTTCACAAAATAGAGAGATTTCCTAGCAAACCATGTATAGATCCTTGATGTGCGGAATCGTAGGATATTTGGGCGTGGACTCTTTCCAAGACTATGTACTCAATGGATTAACTCTCTTGCAAAACCGCGGATATGATTCTGTTGGAATATCATCCATAACGGGGTCAAAACTGAATACGATAAAACACGCGTCCTCGCAAACCCACGATTCCCTAGAACAACTTAGAGCCGAAGTTTCATCGATGGAGTGGTCCAAGAATCATTTAGGCATCGGCCACACACGATGGGCTACACATGGAAGCAAAACCACGGCGAATGCGCACCCCCATCATGATAACAACAATCGTATAGCTCTAGTACACAACGGAATCATCGAGAATTTCCAAGAACTCAAGACGGCACTCTTGGCCGAAGGCTACTATTTTAGGTCGCAAACCGATACCGAAGTAGTCGCGGTGCTTATCGGCCAAGCCTTGGATCAAAGACTTTCTATACAAGACGCCATCCAACGCACGCTGTCCAAGATATCCGGTACTTGGGCTTTCTTGATTATACACCGAGATTATCCTAACCACCTATGGCTAACCCGCAATGGATCACCCCTTTTGTTAGGTATCCAAGAAGATTTTGCTATGGTAGCCTCCGAACCCATCGCATTTGGACAAACCATCAATCAATACGTTGTCTTGGACAATCATGACTTGATTGAACTTTCATTAGATCAAGATCTTGGACCAAAGATCCAAATGCGATCCATCAACACGGGGTCTTCAAGACCCCCATATAAAAAGCGCACCTTGGAATCCGCAACAGCAGAGCCCATAGAGTATTCCCCCACAGGATATCAACATTGGTTCATGAAAGAGATCGCCGAACAGCCCGCCGCGATTAGTCGGGCGATCAATCAGGGTGGACGCCTTTTGGGCGACGCCGAAGTCAAACTAGGTGGCTTGGAAGCCCATCGTGATGCCCTCTTAAGCCTAGATCATTTGATTTTGTTGGGGTGCGGAACGTCCTACAACGCCGGACTCTGGTCCTTGGATATCTTCAAAACTATGGATCTCTTTGATACAGTGTCCATCTATGACGGCGCGGACTTTGGCGAAAAAGATATCCCGCGACAAGGAAGGACGGGTTTGATCCTCCTCTCTCAATCGGGTGAAACAAAAGACTTGCATCGATGCATTCATTTAGCAAAAGCGCGAAACCTGATCACTCTTGGAATCGTCAATGTCCAAGATTCTTGGATTGCTAGAGAAACGGATTGTGGGGTGTATTTAAATGCGGGTCGCGAGGTTTCTGTAGCATCTACGAAATCGTTCACATGTCAGTGTGTAGTATTAACGCTAGTTGCTGTCTGGTTTTCACAGAATAGGGGGACGGCAGTGTCTAAGCGCAGAACTTTGCTCCATGATCTACGGAATTTGGCTTATCAGTCGCAGATTGTGTTAACCGATTCCGTCCTTCTTGGACATATGGCCCACATCTCCGAACAATTGGCTCAAACAAAAACCATGTTCCTTCTTGGAAAGGGACAAGGAGAGGCGATTGCAAAAGAGGGTGCTTTGAAACTCAAAGAAGTAGCGTATATCCATGCCGAAGGGTATTCTACTTCGGCATTGAAACATGGACCTTTTGCTCTGATCGAAGAGGGGTTGCCCATCATTATCTTGGACATTGGGGACGAATATCGTGATAAAACGGCGAATGCTGTACAAGAAGTGTTGTGTCGCGGAGCCTTTGTTGTCTTGATAACTGATGCCGACCAGTTGTATCCACAATCGAATGTGGTGAATCTACGTGTAAAACAGAATGATACCTTTAGCGGGATCTTGGCGAACTTGGTTTTGCAACTTCTTGGATATAAGATGGCGATACATCTTGGACTCAATCCTGATTTTCCTCGGAACTTGGCGAAGGTGGTCTCGGTAGAATAATATATCTTTAGTTTGTAGTACATGAAATTTTAGTGAATGAAACAATATACAAAAAAGAAACAACATATACCCTTGAACGTCATAAAACGCACAAAGTATGCGAACTCAACTATGCAACGATCTAAAAAAATATTACATACCAAAAAAAATATCATTGGTGGTGGACCTGCGACAAGAGATCTTACAAATACAGTTAACAAGTTAAATGTTTTTATAAGTAGACATATACTGGGTGAATATTTCGTATTTGATCAAAATATAAAGGATAATTTTGATAGAGATATAGTGAATCCATTGATTGCAAATAAATACGTAAAACCTTTTGTTGTTTTAAGTGTAAAGACAATATTGAGAGACACTGTTATAGACAACTATACTAGTTTATTTCATGCAATATGGGAATGTGAAAAAATTATTATAGAAGCGGTAAAATCTATTGTCAAAGAGACAACAAAAACACGAGTGTTTGGTCTTTTCAATAAAACGGGTAAAGATAATTATGAATTACAAAACCAAGTATCGCGAATGATTGCTTTACTGAATGAAATTCCATTCAATATCATATATCTTATGTATAGTTTCATGGTTCTATTATCTTGTAAAGTTGAAGGTTGTGAGAGTCTAAACCGTTTTGTATACGACCCTGTTGAATTAGTAAAAACAAAAAACAGAGAATCATATTATCATAATCTAAATATCGCCCTAGATACTATATTGACACTTGGTGAAAATGATAGTGTTGAAAAGATACTAAATGAAATAACTGCTGAAACAAATGTTAGACAATCAATTCAGAAGATTATGAGTAATTCAAAACAAGGTATCCACAACTTTGCAAATCAAGCCTTTAAAAATGTATTGCGTAAAATTGTAGAAACCATACGAGGATACTATCTATCAATAATAAACAACGCAGAAAGAATAAGAAATCGAAATTTCAACGAATATGAGAACTCTACTACTAGTGAAGAAGAATTCAAGAATATAATGAAAAACAGTAAATGTGATTCTCTTCCAATAATATGTGATATGTATCGTAGATTAAAACCAATTAATAGCGTATTTAGTAAAATAGAAGAATTATTACCTGATCTAAGAGAAGTCTCAATGAGAGAAACTGTATTGAGTCAACCAATTCCAAGCCAACTAACGTCATCCGTATCATCATCATCATCACAACCATCATCACCATCATCATCACAACCATCATCACAACCATCATCACAACCATCACAATTAGGGTTAAACCCAGGGTTAAACACATCAGATAAAACGTCTGATACCTTGCGGCCACAGTCAAATCCACTAATATTAGTTCAAGGTGGTCGTAAAAGAACCGGAAAACAACGAAAATACTAGATCTAAGGCGGACAATCTGCGTGTACCATCTTCACAACCAGTTCTTGGAACCCAATTGATGGACTCCATCCAAGCGCCGTCTTCACCTTTGCAGGATTCCCGATTAATAGCTCCACCTCGGTAGGACGGAAATACTTGGCGTCAATAAAGATGAGATCACGTCCAGAAACCGTGTCATATCCCACTTCGTCAACCCCTTGACCCCGCCACCCGATATGAAATCCACGCAAGGCAAACGCCCGTTCGATAAATTCGCGGACAGTATGCATCTCGCCCGTAGCCAAGACAAAATCATCGGCAACCGTGTGTTGCAAAATACGCCACATTCCTTCGACGTAGTCTTGGGCATGACCCCAATCACGGAGTGAATCGATATTGCCCATAGTCAATCGATCGGCCTCTCCGCGCAGAATCTTTCCCAAACCGAGGGTTATTTTTCGGGTAACGAAATTGTGTCCTCGGCGTTCAGACTCGTGATTAAACAGGATCCCGTTGGATGCGAACATGCCGTATGCCTCGCGATAGTTCTTGACAATCCAATACGCGTAAAGCTTGGCTACGCCATAGGGCGATCGCGGATAAAAGGGTGTAGTCTCCGATTGCGGTGTTTCTTGGACCAACCCGTAGAGTTCACTGGTCGATGCTTGATAGAATCGGGCTAGTCCCAAGAGTCCATTCGAGCGAATGGCTTCCAAGAGCTTCAAGGTACCGAAAGCGTCCGTATCCGCGGTATATTCGGGCATTTCGAACGAGACTTTTACGTGAGATTGTGCGGCCAAATTATAGACCTCTAGTCTGTCCATCTCGGGATGCGCCTGTTTGATATTCGCTAGACACATGAAGAGACATGTACCGTCCGTTAGGTCGCCATAATGGAGGTGTAGCGCCTTGTTCGAGAAAATGTGTTCAATACGACTAGTATTAATGAGCGACGATCGTCTAATAAGACCATGAACTATGTAGCCCTTGTCCAAGAGAAGTTCCGCCAAATAAGACCCGTCTTGGCCTGTGATACCAGTTATAAACGCTACTTTTTCAGACATGGACCCAAACAATAGTAATAGTTAGTAATATATCAACGACGAACCGTTTATATATTATTTTTATGAAGATAGTATACACAACAGTAGTTATTGATTATAGACTACCCCCTCCCCCCCTCATTCCTTGCATTTTTTATTTAGCTAAATATTTTATAGAGGTTATATATAAAGTAAAACTACACTATGGAAAACAAATCATCTCAGAGAAGTAGACCTAAGACAAAACAACGACCATATTCTGCAACTCAAGAACCTTCAAGGGATAAAAAGACGGCATTTGGTCCAAGATATTATTCTGTAAATGATGCAGAGGACGTTGCAGACAATAATAAAAGACTAGAAGAATCTGTAGAAAAAGCCCGAGAAATTATATACAGACGAAGAGAAGAAGCTGAAAGACGAGAAGAATCGGCTGAACGGAGAAAAAAATCCGCTAAAAGGCGCGAAAAACTTATAAGTAAAATGCCTCCTTTGCCCAAAACGTTTCATAGAGCGTATTCGGCAGATGACGCACAAGATGTTGCGAATGGTAATAAAAAACTAGAAGAATCTGTAAAAAAAGCCGACAGAATTAGACGTGAACGAATAGCGGCTGCTGAACAAAAAGAACTTGCTAAACAACAAGCCAAGGAGAAAATCATTCAAGAACATAAGAAACGTTTAAACCTTGCACTAGATCTCGCCGACGAGATTGATTTATTTTCGAATATAGATAAAAATACGTTAACACTAAGTGAACAAGAGTATCTTAAAAAGAACAAGAATGATAAAAAGACCAGTGATATCAAGAAGAAACTAGAGAGTCCCCTTTATTTACTAGAAGAACCCAACGGTGAACAGCGCCTTGTTGTTAATGATCCAGAGAAAGAAACAATGGCTTCATTTACTATCAAAAAAATCAAAGAAAACTCTTATTCATTATGTACGGCCGCAGGTGTGTGTCTGGTCGTATCTTTGGGTTTACTATTTCGAAAGAGCAGGGGTGGTAAACGAAACACTACACGTAAAGCCGGCGTAAAAAAGAATATGAACGGTACGCGTTATAGATAGACCTTTCAATTTCCGATTTATCGGTTATAATGAAACAGTTTCCAAATCACATGTGAGATGTGAAATGGTGCATAAAAAGGTGAAATATATACAAATATATAAATATATTTGTATATATAAGGTGTTGTATGTACGCAAAGGTGCGAGATATCTATTTCGTAGAAGTCAAAGATATGTTCCGTTTGTTAATCTAGCTATATCTACAACAGGTCTACTGTTTCAAACAACTATTATGTATCCACGACTCCAAGAAAACAGAGGATATATAAAGATATATAAAGACACGCATTAAGCACGTTTCAGAGATCGACGGCGTTTCATTGTTTTATTTTTTTTACCACCAACCAATCGTATTTTTTTATGGCCATTCAGTAATTGTTGTAAAGGAATTGCATACGCTTCATCCCTATTTAACTGTATCTTTTTACGTATCGCTGCAGCATAACAAACGGAGTCCTGATCCGAAATTGAGATCATAGGCTTCGGCATCCAGCGTCTAAAAAATTCCGGCAACCATGGGTTATGTACAATAATTTGTGGTGTAAAAGTGAACAAGGAATGTTGTCGTATATCAGATATAACAGTATCATCTGAGATGAATACCATTTGTACCCGTTGTATTTTTCGAGTAGTTCCGTGGTGCTTCTTTAAGAGATGATTGCCTTTTGGTGTAAATGAAGGAGAATCGTAAGGAGCAGAGTGTAAAATCTGGTTATTCGCGAAAAATGTAATAGTGTCATTATTTACACATAATCTTTTTTTAACTGGTTGATCAGATTCGCCACGCAGACTAACACATGTTCCAACACCTTCCCCATTTAAAAATATATGCAAAAAAGTATAATCACTCCTGAATATATTTTTATATATCTCGGCGCTTTCATGTGTTCTTTGATAATTATTTAATATTTCTTGTAGCTTAGGTTTATCTACACTTGGATTTACAGCATCATAGTGAAAACCGGGCTCATCGGTATCTATCGTAGGTCTAACAACCGAATCAATATCGATTAACAAAGTTTTATTCTCTAATTGATTAGGATCGAGTAAATATAGCCGATATAAGACATATTGTAATTTATGCATCAAAGTTTCACGAGATTCACGAGATTCACGAGATTCACGAGATTCATCTCCGCGGTTCATGAGAACATCTATGTATAGTATTTGAATTTTATCATGAACTACCCTTCCGGTTTTAACTAAACACAGAAAATTTGATGGTCTAAATGATTCTGGATTTTCTGAAAAGAATTTTTCCCATTCAGCATCTGGAGGTTTAATTGATCCAATCAAAAACGTATTGTCATCGGAGATTACAGTATATTCATCTTTCGAACCCGATCTCTTGTTTTTTCTGCCTACCTTTCTAGAACTAGAACCACTTCTAGGACTAGAACCACTTCTAGGACTAGAACCACTTCTAGGACTAGAACCACTCATTACTATTATTACTATTATATAATGAGTAGATTAAAAAATATAACAAATATAAGGTTAGATTGGTGTTAAATCGTTATCCGCATAGTGTATTATTTAGATGATGCGACTACCTTCTTCTGAATCTTTATCACTTTGCTTATCACTTTGTTTTTTGGACCACCACTACCACTCGCTGCGCTCCCAGCCTGGATTCGTTCACGCTTTGTCCTGTACGCAGCATACTCGCGAGACAAGACATCGAGTTCTTGCAACCACATCTGCTCCACGGTGGTAGCGAGGAGTTGAGCTAAAGCCACTTCTGCGTCGCCCTTCTCCTTCAAGATGTGCGCTACGTTTTCTTCGGAGACCGAGTCCATCGGCATCTTGATCAAGTACTTGAAGTCGCCGTCGATCAGGACAAACCCTCTTCTGGTCAACAGATCCGTTATCTGTTGTCCAGTCTTCTTACGCAAGTCGATGGTGCCGTCGAGCGTCTCCAAAATATACTTGGCTCGATTCGACAGCTTGACCAGTTTCTTTCGGAGTTCATCGACCAGATAGGCCTTGCGCTTACCATACATCTCGATGCGGACACCGTAAAAGTCCTCGATAACCTGCTCCACAGTGGCGTATTTCTTGAGACGGCATTCGTGATCGAACATGTGCATGTTGGTGGTCGAGATGGTCGTGGTTAGTTTGAGAAGTTTCTCGAGACCGTTGATTTGGCCACTAGCATCGGTACTCGATTCGAGTTCTGCTAAACGACCTTTGGCGAATTGCACGGTAATATCGACGGAGACCTCGGTACACACCGAAGTGAAATCTTTGATCGACGGCGCGATCTTCTTGCCAGCCTTGTCTACACCGCCATCCATGAGTCCTTCTAAGAACGTAATGTACGGCATTGTCCACGTTCCTACGGGGAGCTCTGTTATTCGGATCTTGTCCTCACCCAGCTTTTGATAGAGTCCCTTGACCAAATACTTTTGCTCTTGATCCGCGATCTTCGTTATACTGCCCTTGAAACCCTCATAGTAGGGACAAAAGCTTGCGGAAAAGCTTCCTGCAACCATAGTTGCATCAGAATGCAATTTGTGTTGCAAATACTGGATGATCTGCAAGGGATTGAATGCGGGGATCGACGAAGAAAACCCCGTACCAATACCCGAGATTCCGTTCATCAGAGCAAATGGGATAATGGGGCAGTAAAACTCCGGCTCGACCAACGTACCGTCGTCGTCCAAATACGTCAAGACCGCATCATCAGCTTCGGGAAAGATCGCACGCGTCAAGGGATTCAAATGTGTGAAGATGTATCTCTCCGATGCACTATCATCACCGCCTTGCAACCGGGTACCAAACTGACCGAGGGGGTCCAACAGGTTGACGTTGTTCGACCCCACAAAGTTTTGCGCCATGGCAACGATGGCTCCATTGAGCGATGCCTCGCCATGGTGATACGAGCTGTGTTCGGAGACATAGCCCGAGAACTGCGCGACCTTGATTTCCTGTGTCAACTTGCGTTTGAATGCAGAGAACAGGATCTTACGCAGCGAGATCTTGAGACCATCAACACCGCTGGGGATCGACCGAGCACAATCGTACTTGCTGAAATGGATGAGCTCCTTGTCCATGAAGTCTTCGTAGTTGACCGAAGGACGGCTGGTATTCAGGTACGCAGTTTTGTCATATTGCTCTAGCCATGTCTTGCGATCATCCGTGCGCTTTTTGTTAAAGACTTTATCTACACTGTCATCACTAGGCGCACCATTGTGCACGAAATCCACGATTTTTTTGTTTGCGAAATATTCCTTGAACTCCGCCGATGTCGACGTGCCCAGACCCTTGAAATACTTGATAGTCCACCCTTGTGGGCCCAGTGGTCCATGAGTTTCCGCGGTTTTCCAGTTCGTATACTCCCCCTCGTTGTAAAACAAGAGCACCTGTTGCCCTTTCTTCGCACGCAAGATGGGTGTGTTCATGAAGGCCATGAATCCGGGAATGCGGATCAGGGAGGACCACTCACTGTGGAACAAATTGATACACAAGCCCTTGATATGAGACCCGTCCAGATCTTGATCTGTCATGATCATAACTTTTCCATAACGCAAGTGTTGATGAACCTGCGCCAAGGTCTCATAGACCCGGCCTGTTTCCAGACCTAAGATCTTCTTGATGTCGGTTATCTCTTTGTTGTCCGAGATTTTCTTTGTTTGTTCACCGCGAACATTGAGAAGCTTACCCTTGAGGGGGTAGATACCGATGGTGTTGCGATCCTCGCTGGATAAACCAGAGACAATTCCAGAGAGAGCCGAAAGCCCCTCACACAAAATCAGAATGCAGTCCTTCGACTGCGCAGTCCCGCTGAAATTGGCATCGATGAAATTGGCGATACCTCGGATCGATTTCGTCTTCGTGCCGTCCGTTTTTTTCGCCAAACGATTCTCTTTCGCCTCGGTTAATGAACAGGCAACATCCATTACGCCCATTTTTGCGACTTTCTCTACGAAGGCATCCGAAACCGAACATGTCGACCCGAACTTGGCCGAAGGCGTGTTCATGAAGTCCTTGGTTTGGCTATCGAAGGAGGGGTTCTCAATGTCGCATCGCAAGAACAGGATGAGCTGTTCCTTGATCGCTGTTGGCGCTACCTTGATCTTTTTCTTTTTCTCGATATAGTCGCACAGTTTGCGAGTTATTTGACCCATGATGTAGTCGACATGCTTGCCGCCCTTGAACGTGCAGATGCCGTTAACGAACGAGACTTGGGCGAACTCGTGAGATGGCGAGAGCGCAACGGCGTATTCCCAACGCTCTCCCACTTGCTCATAGGCTCGCTTGCACTCATCTTTGGGACCGATATAGAGGTCGACGTACTGTTGAAAGTTTTTCACGGGAATAATCAATGGTGGTATACAATGCCCGTACCCGATCTTGACCTTCTTGATCGAGTGGTCAGACACAGCTCCAATGTCGTAGACACGCTTTTTCAAGAGAGCGAGCATGTCTTCGGTCAAGCCAGGAATGCCAAGTCGGCGATAGTCGGGTTTGAAGACTACAGTGGTATAGGGTTTGGTACCCGCCTTGACCTTGGACACAACCGGCGGTTCGATGGTTTCCAAGTTATCGCGAAACTCTTGCACGTACTTGAGTCCACGAATGTGATCCACGGTTTCGATGCGGCCATACGTAGACCAGATCAAGACCAGTTTGAATCCGAACCCGTTCTTGCCACCGACGATCTTCTTCTCGGTCTTGTCGTAGTTGGTCGACGTACGCAAGTGTCCGAAAATCATCTCGGGGATCCAGATGTCGTATTCGGGGTGTTTCGCTACATCGATACCATTTCCATCGTTGGACATGGTGATCGTGCCATCCTCGGAGATGGTCGTATTGATGAACGAGACAAAATGCTTGTCCGCATTGGCCGCTTGGATCATACGCACGATGTGATCGCGGCAATTAACGATGCCTTCATCGAAAAGTTTGTACAATCCGGGAATGTATTCGATCTGTTTGTTAACGATGCGGCCGGTTGCATTGTCGAAAACCCACATGTCTGCGTCCACATTTTCGACGGAGCCGATATAGGTATCGGGATTATCGAGAATGTGTTGACGGTCAGTCTTGCGCTGGTATTGTTTGGAGAGGGGGTCGTCCTCGGGTTTAGAAGACGCTCCGGTCGCTAACATAACGTTTTTCTTCGTGGTAGTATTCGACATAGTCTTAGATACAGTAATAATATAGATAGGATTTTGTGTCTAGATGGTTGTGTAAATAATAGATCAATTTTATATATAAAAAATATTATGATAGTGTATACTAATGTCGATAGAATCTACGGCCTCCACTTCAGCGACAACACCTCCTCCTCTACCGAAAGAATCTTCTGTGCCAGCTTTGGCCGAAAAGTTTAAGAGAACTAGTCAAAAATCATCATCATCATCATTATTTAGTGAACAGGTTGAAGGTGCAATTAAAGGTGCAATTGAAGGTGCAATTGCAAAACCATCCAGTAATTCACCACTCGATTCCCCAGAAGCAGAAGAAGCAGAAGAAGTATGTAGAAAATTATTATCAGGTGTCACCCAACTGTCAGAGGATAACAAAACAGAAATAACAAAATCTATAAATAGTAATAAATCACAAGGTCTTGAATTCATTTGTGTCAAAATGGATACTTATTATCGATATATTGATGATTTGTACAGATATATAATGAGTGAAGATATCCGGAACAACCAACGAGTAAAAGTGTTCTTTGAGTATATTAGTGTAGGTGAAAGAGGCTATATATCAGATGATCTAGGTAAAATGATAAAATTTGTTCTCATGGCCAAGTGTGCATTAGATTTGTTATTCTATAAAACCGATGAATACGTAGTTTCACTAAAAGATGACGTTTTAGATAAAGATTTTTCGTCAGAAGACAAATCGGATATAAGAGCAAAAATTATGGAAATAGCTAAAATTTGAGCTAATGATGATTATGGACCATTTACAAGAACCTTTTTTAATAAAAGTGGCGGATTAAGTGGTGGCGTATTATTTTTTATTCAAAGTCTCCAAACTGATATTTCAGAAGCTACTGATAACAGCTTAGAGAATTTAGACTTTGCGATTCCTATAAATGTATTGACTATGGATATTTTTGAAGAAAAACCTCGTAGCACATTACAAGTATTCAATATGTGTGAAATGATAAATCAAAATTCTGATTATTTCTATAAATACATGCCGTTTGCATTAATAAGATTTCTGGATTATCATTACGAAATATTGGTAGAACAACGAAGAATTCTAAATGAAAAAAATCCTGGTGGTAATTTAAAAACGCTCGATGAAGTTATAGAATCAATAGAAGTCCGGTTTAAAAAGATACGCAACAGAAAGAATGCGACCTGCAAAAAAATCGAAACTTATTTGAATGAAGACTTTGAAATTACCAAAGAAGAGTTAAAAGATACAGGGACAAGTACAGGTACACTAAAAGCTAAGTGTCAAGGTAAAACGTTTTTTAATAGACATAGATGTAGAACAAATATAAACAAATATAGAGCAACGTGCATGAAAACAACAAGTGGTGGAAATAAACGAAAAAATAAGAGACGTAAAACTTACAAATTACGCAAGAATAGTAATATAACTGGAGGTACCAGGAATTCGATGAATTCAGCAGCAGCAATGGGTTTTGCTTATTTTCTTGGTGGTATAGGAATTACATCGGCAATAGTGGGAGCTGGAGTCGTTTTCTTTGCGATGATTGCTCAAGTTTGGCCAGGCGTGGGAGTAGGAATAGCTATTGAGCTTGGAGCAATTATAATAATGAAACTAGCTGTTGGATATGAGAAATTATCACGTAAGCTGAAGAACTAAATGAAACTGATCAGTCTTCATCTTCATAGATCATTCCGAAACAAAGAAACAAAGGAACAAAGAAATTTAGAAGATCTTCCCTTCTATCAAAACTAAATGTATTTATCAGATAAATATATTTACTAATATCTAGATGTAGAGCAATCGATCTATTTTATATATATTATATCATGAAATACACGAAAACCCGTGCAAGAAAAGTTGCAAAAAATAAACGTCGTACAAAACGACAAAAAATGAAAGGTGGTCAAGACAAATTATTATACGAAAGATTGACTGAGTGTGGAATGGCTACTACTAATAGAGCTTATTTCAATACATTGATGCAAATGGTAAAAAATGGTAAAATAAAGAGAAACGTTATAAATAATCTGCTCGCTGGATCACGATATACTTTATCTTCACATTATTTACATTTTATGAATGGTGAAAAAGAGAGCGACAATATCAATTGTCAAGCTATACAACAAATTGCACGTAAGTGGGATGAATTACCTTCCGGAGAAAAAAAGACTTATACGAAATTACCTTACGGAATATTTGGAAGATTTGGAAGAGAATCTAGAAGTTTAGATTGGCTTGTCAAGTTATCCCAACTCAAACAAATTCCGAAAAAAGAGGAAGTAGAGGTCTTTGTTCCCCTTGTTGATACAAAATCAACGGATTTTAGAGGACCCAAAACCAATTTTACGCGTATTGAATCCCGTTCTAAAGCAATGAATCACGGCGATAATCAGTTGACTTCATCGCTTACTAATACTCGAGCATTATTATACACAGGAGAAGACCCTTATACAGTCCTAGATGAAGACACACGTGGCTACCCGCAAAATAGCAGATTTGTAATGATGAATTTGACGGTACCACATGATGTTTTGGAAGCATTATCGAACTCTGGATATTCGATAGATTTTGTAAATGTTAAAGACAATTTTTTTGTGCTTTACGATAAAAAAGAACCATACGTATATGTTCCTATTGTAATGCCTTTTGGATGTAATATGATATATACTGTAGAACCATCAGAAAATGTTCCAGGAAATACTCAGTGTTATTTTATAAGAAATGCCAATATTATTGAACTAGGGACAGTAAATGAGTTTTGTAATAGAATGTTTGACCATGGGGGAGATTCTCTGGGAAAAATGAAGATAATAACTAAAGACGAAAATAATTTAGGTTTTCTCAAAAATAATTATGTATTTATTAAAAAAAGAAATCGTCATAATTAATACAAAAAATCCCCCAATAGTATAAGATATGACACACTTGATACCCTATTACGATCCGTCAAATTCATTCCATGCAAGGCAATGTCTACCCTTTGAATTAGGATGCGTCTCGTGTGATTATGCGCATATCACCCATGTAGACCAGTGTTATCCCACGGATATTTTCTTGAACAAAAATCGGCAATATGCGCAATATGCCCAAAAGTTCCCCTGTTTAGCCGTATCAGCAAATAAAGAACCCCATCTCGTTTCGACGCCCGCCGCGTTAAATTCGTATCCCCTATTAGGACTCCCGGGTACACTGAATCAACGGAAACAGGAATACAAACAGGATGTTCTTAACCACGGTCCGAACTATATCGGCACATCCAAGAAAATGCAATACGGGAAATACGCGCAAACAACCCCGGGTCTAACCACGTTCGCCAGCAAAAAATACGCGGCCTTGCAACCCACTGTAGCCAAAAAACAAAAGTGTTTTACGACTTTGTGTGCCAAATTTTAATGCGAGTAGTATGTAGAATCAAAAGACATCCGAATATGGACCACGAAGAACGTGTATTGCATCAACAAATCGCAAGGTGTTTTCCGTCAAGAAAAAATCCGACAGTTTGCCCAATGAACGCAATACAATACAACAAACTAACGACCGGGGGGAATGATCCCAAAGTTAGCCAAAAGACGCAATATTCGAATTATGTGAAGAACTTCTCGAAATCGCGAGCAGTACAATACGACGTTTGTAAAAGTATAGCACTTCATCCAACCGATATGAACCCGAATAACCGACGCATACACCATACCTGTTCGAATCCCATCTTTAAACGAGACTGGCGCATGAAACACGGAAAGGAACCGTGTTTTTGTGGAGCTACGAATTCTATCATTGGTCCAGGTGTTGTTATACTATGAAAACGATGTGTAAAAAACTATATAAATATAATGCGATCAAGTACATCATTATATTTAGTCTCATTATATTTGTACCAATGTCGACCCGCCGTCTACTAACCACATTGAGTCAACAAAATCAAGTGTCCGCACTCAATGTTTTCAAGAAATCCTGTTATAACAAGATTGATTTCAAAATTAATGAAAATGCCAGTGTAAAAAGTGCCGTGCAAAGATTTAGCGCATTCAATATTGGATGTTTAGCAGTTATCGACGACAAGGATAAAGTGGTGGGTGTATTGTCCGAGCGGGATTATATTAACAAAATCGCGGCTTTAGAAAAAGACCATACAAATGCAAAGATCAAGGAAATCTGCACGTACGGCCCCAATATTATTATTGCCAAGAAAAACGATACTTTAGAACAATGTATGAACAAGATGTTGTTCAAGGATATTCGCCATCTTCTTGTTATCGACGAAAATAACGAGGAATTCGTTGGAATGATTTCTATCAAGGATTTGATCAAGGAAATCATGAAGGACAAAGATGATATGATAACACGATTAACTGATTTTAAGATCGGCAAAGGGGGATTTTTCGGTAGCGAATAAACCAAGATTATTTTCCATGAATACTATATAGTATCAATCAAGAAAATGAAACGCCCCGTCCGAAACCCTGAGACAGGTATGTATACCATGAGCGGCAAGAAATACCCCGAATTGTTCGGTTCCAGACACCAAGTGTGGAACGGCACCGCGTACAAAACCTCGGGCGGTTTAACCAAGAGTCAACTCGTTATGAACAAATGGGGACGTATTGTGTCCGCCGACAAATACAAGACGGCCAAGAAGGAGCGCCGTTTGGAGAAGGCTGGATACTATGCCCAGAAAGGCAAATTTGGCTATGTCAAACGCACGGCCAAGCGACGCGGATCGCGAAATATGCGAACCATCGGCAAGGAGCAGATTTAGGCATTTTTTACACCTTTTCACATTTAAATGCGCAAAGGTGTATAAGTTTTGTATAAAACAAACATAGATTCGCCAAATTATTCGTACCATTCGGTAAAGAGGCATTCGGGCGAAATACAAATCCGGGCATTGTTTAGCAAAATTGCGCGCAAATGGAACGGCCGGTGTTCGCACTCATCGGGTCGATGAAGACTAATAGGTTGATCCGCGGCTTTTGCAGTAGCCTCTATCCATTGATGCGGCATCAGTTCCAGAGTCTTGGATACGACTCCTTCATATTGAATGAAGGCCTTTGTCAAGGGATCCATGAAGCGACCATTGTTTCGATAAATGGCGAATCCATTAAACGCGGAAATACAGGGCATTACCTCTCCTTTTGGTACATCCTTTAGCAAAGTATCGATATATTGTCGCATTTGTTTGACTACATCGCGTCCTCTTGCAAAATGCCAACAGCTGAAGAAGCAGGGGTCCACTGAGAGCGCCCAGACATCATAATATCCGGGGCGATTAAATGAAAGGGCGTCCCAATTACCTGGTACACCATCACGCTCTGCTTGGATTACTTTTTGTAGTACTTCTGGCTGCATTGTTGCACTACACACATCATCCATATCTATCATAATAATATATCCGAAATCGGTATATTCTTCTAGCTCATTCAGTTCGTTGACGCGATTCAGCAAGGTATTACGTGCGTTCGCAATGCGTACAGTGCGTAGGTCGTGCAAAGGCTCGCGATTAATTAAGATCTCCATCTTTTTGCCAAACTTACGTTTTTGTTCACATAGGGTTTTTAGAGAAAGGTCTGCTGAAGTATCAAATGCCATCAAAATATGGTAATCGTCGAACATGCCTGCAATAGTTTCGATATTTTTGAAAACCGAGTTTAAATGCTTATCGCAATCACGCACACATCCACAAATATATGTTTTTTTAAGAGACATGGTTTTATTTATTGTTGTATACTGCGCAAATGTTTATGTCAATTCTATCTTCTTTATTTTATTAAGATAATATATACATAATTGGTATAATATGAATGATAATTTTGACGAGCAGAAAAAGAAACTTGGACAACTAATAGAAGAAGCAAAAAAAAAGTATGGTAATTGTACTACTGGAATTCTTAAACGATTAATAGGAGTTAAACCCTGTGAAGAACCCCTTAGAACAGCGATTCTAACTTATAGACGTGCAAACGATGATTATGGGCCATTTAATACATACAATAAATATGAGCAAAAACGTTTTAATGAAGAGGTTTATTATCCGTTACTCGCAGAAGTAAACCAATCAATTGATGCTTTAACGAATCCCGTGAGTTCAGGAGGAAAGCGTCGTCGTCGACCTACAAAACGTGGTCGCAGAAAATCATTGCGTCGCCGTAAAACGGTTCGCAAATAATTATCGCTGATATTATATATAGAAATGGAAGGATATGCATCTTTACAAGAATTAATAGCAAAAGAAAAACTGACACCCCTTCACAAAGCCTACCTGAATTTAGTAATATATGAGAGAAGTTGTTATAGTGGTATAATGGATTGGAACGAAAAAACAACCCCATGCCGACGTGATCAAGCGATCAGAGTAAAACATGCAAAGGTATTAATACAAAAATATAATACTCTAATTTCGAAATATCCAAATATGGAAAATAGCGAAATAGATAAATTAAATTATGAGATGAATAGTTTTAATAAAACCACAACGGTTCTTAATAATTTATCAATAAATAACAACTCTTTCCTCCGCGATGGACCAGATATAACAGATATTCCTTCTGACCATATACTTCTTTTTGAAAATTATTTAATACTATTAAGAAATGAAAAACTATGCTATACTGGTTTGGCTAATCTCAATGGAAAGTCTCGCAAATGTAAACAAAATGAAAGTGAATTAATTATACGTGCAAAGGTGTTAATAAAAGAATATAATAATGCAATTATGAGATATTCACATGATATTTTTACCGATGTAAACTCTATAATAATTTTTACCAATTTAAACTCTAAAATAGAAGGATTAAATAACGAATTTAGAAGCTTACACACATCACCCACTTTACAAGAATCTGGATCATCCACTTTACAAGAATCTGGATCATCCACTTTACAAGAATCCGGATCATCCCAAGAACATTTATTTGATTTTGTCGATTTTGATTTTACGAAAAAAGTGATACAGCAAAAACGGCTTCCTGGATTCAAAGGAGGTAAATCACGCAAAGGTATAAAAAAGACGATGCGTAGTCGTCGTGCAAATCGTAAAACAAAATCTAGGCGATAATCATTTCGCGAATAATTATCACCCCCTAGAAACAAGAAAACGTTAGCATAAACATCCGAGTAAAAAGAAGTTAATCAAGGAAGAAATCATTCACTATCATTGTTGGATGACCGTTGATACAGATACAATAAAAATATGCCGATGATTGATTTTCTTGCTTAGATAATTTCGAAAACTAGAGACCGCATTTTTTATTATCATGGACCAGAAGCATCTATCGATCGATATGCTATATTTATCCGACTATAATATAGTATATCTATAGTATCTATTTGAATAAATGTATTCACTCAAGAAAAGATTAAAAAAAATTGCATCCAAAATCAGAAAAACACGTAAATGTAAAATGGATGGAGATTTCACGGCAAGTGGGATGTTTTCAAACGCTCTTCGACCGAATCCAAGAGACAAAAAACAATGTAGTAAACAATACCAGGCCATAAACAAAAAAATAAAGGCATATATTCGAAAAAATAAATCGGTTAGCGAATACGAGGGTTTGATACGTGAATACAAAAAATTCGCGAAAACATATTCTCTGAGAGATGGAGAAAAAAAGCGCAGATCTAGATCCAGATCTAGTCCCCTATCGGAGACTATATCTAGTCAAACGGATACATCTATACAAGAAGAGTTATCGACATTGATACCCGCCGAGGAAGTAGATCCGTTAAAGATAGTCGATGTATATATTGTCGCGCATGGAGGAGAACTTCTGAATTACAAACTATCCGAAAATTTGATTTCAAATACATTTGTGAATAATATCGGGAAATTGAACCTATGTCAAGTTGGATATGGTCTTATATAAGCGGCGGAGGGTACAGAAGCAACGGGGGTTATTAAACCGGATAGTTTTTCGCAAGTGTGGAGTATAGTGGATTATTTAAGGGATCAGTTTGGAAAAAATCCGCCTAGTGTTGTGAATGAATCGATCGCACGTATTTATGCAAATGAACCAGTAAAGAGTCATACGGTTATCTCGGAAGAAAAAGAATCTTATGTAAAACAACGAGAACGGACGGATCGAATTCCCGAAGAATATATGCGAAGCTTTCAATATCAAAAAAGATACAGTCTTCATAACAATCAGGAAGAGGATTTGATGGGTGTTTGGATAGTTGGAACGCACAATGTTAGCCCAGAGCTAACCGAGAAATTGATGGAACCGTTTAGAGGTTTAGAAGATGACACAGTATTCGAAAAAGTCAGGGCGAATAATTTGATCAATAAAAAAAACTATGATGCTTTACTGAGTAGATTCTCCTTGTCCGAACATCCTCTGTTGGAAGATCTTCTTGATCTCGAACCCCATAGTGAAGAAACGCCTCTACCATTGGGTTGGATGACTCGTATGAATCCTGAGACGGGGATGAATTATTATTCCAATTTTTTGACTGGAAAAGTACAATTTGACCGGCCGGAAACTGAGAAAAAGATTCACCAAATATTTAGATTATCCGAGGTATTGAAACTTTTTCAACTATTGGGGTTTGATCACGTGAATATCATCGAAGATAGTTGCAGAACAGTGATAAATTATGGAAATCTGATACCGGAAACGTTGGTTAGACAAATATCGGGAGAAGAACAAGAATCGTATCAAAGAAAATTGGATGAACGGCGCCGACGCGGGTTTGGTTAATTTTTATGTATATGTATAGTATAACTGGCATGAGAGTTATTGCTGATGAAGATATTCATCAAATAGGTGGCGGAAAGCCAACACCTTTAGAAACATTATATTTAGAAATGGTAAATAGAACAGTTCCATTTAATGGGGATAAATTTCCACATTTATTGTATCTTTTATATAAAGATTTAGATGACAAAATAGATAAATTAGATGATAATGAAATACACTCAAGTACAAACAAGGTGCAAATGCATGAGGACATAGGATCATTTTTTGAACAAATTGATAGAACGGATACTAATTATATAGGTGTAGCAAATATATTCGCATTACAATGCGTTTTATTATTTACGAAAGCATGTAAACCCCCAACGATTGAAGGATTAGATTCAACATCAGAAAGTATAGATTCAACTCAAGAGACACCAGGGAGGTTTTTTAATAATGCATTTACATTTTTTTTAGGAGATGAAGGTTCTTCATATAATTGGAAAAACTATCAAGATATCAAACAACGAATCTTAGTTTCTGAATCTATCTCTACAGGTTTTCAGAGTCTTAATAGATATAATAAATTTAATAAATTGTATTTTATTTATCCTACACAAGACCGACCTGATATCCCTGATATATTTGGTGGTATTGATTTATATGTAGTTTCGCCTTTTAGCTTCAACACAACCAATACAATTGAACAGTATCTAGATCATATTTTTTTTAGTGGATTAATAACTCATTATGATTTTGCAGATTCTATATATATGAATCCTTTTTATTTTATGTGTCATGATTTTTTACTACACTCTACATTCTATGAGCGAAATGTTAGTGATGATACAGATTTTGAGAAGAATTTGAAAGAATTTTATTATATGATTAAAGAAAAGTTTTCAGGTTATACAGACAAATTATATATGATAAAACTTGTTATATACTGTATTGTACATGAAATCCTTGAATATTCATTTCCCAAAAATAAAGACGATTTAGAAGACGGGAGTGTATCTGATGGCGGTTTTATGGCTATGAAAAATAGTTTTTCCACAAAAGAAGATTTATTTATGGCTCTTCCATCGAGAATTCGACAATTATGTAATAAGTTTAAAGAAACAGAAGAGTTTGATAGAGATTTTAATTCTATAACAAAACAAAGTGTTGTAGATGAAGAACAAATAAATGTAGTTATTGTTCCTTATTTAACAGAATGTTATGACGAATATTATAATGAAGTATCGGAATGGTGGAGAAATAAACACTTACCTAGAGGAGGGAGGAAACAAAGAAAACAAAAAACCCGCAAGACGAAAAGGAACAATACACGTCGAAAAAGACGAAAAACTAGACGATAATTTTTATGTATATGTAGTATATAGTATACATATACATACGATGATGAACTGGCTTTCATTCGTTTATGTTGCCGTCCTCTTTTTCTTGTTAACGCCGGGTATCTTGGTTTCGCTCCCACCCAAATCCAGTAAATGGGTTGTTGCCCTAGTGCACGCCATTGTGTATACAGTTATCTTGACATTTACGTACCATCCTGTTTCCAAGTTGATGGAAGGTTTAGAATATGCTGAATTTAATAGCGACGGTATAGGATGTGGTGGACCAGGTGGATGTATTGTACCTTAAGACAATCTATCCAAAATATTTAGCAATAAACTGTTCGGGTGTTAGAACTGGAATTCCAAGAGATTTAGCCGTCGCCACTTTACCTGTATCTGAATCAGGTTCGGGTGTTATGAGTACAAAGGTTTTACTACTAACCGCGGCACCCAATATTGCACCTACGTCTTTGAGTCGTTGAGTCAAATCTTTGTCTCGCGTTCCACTCATAACGATCGTTTTTTTGTACAACGGATGCGAAACATCGAGCGCACGTGAAACGACCATATTTTCTTTATTATTTGATTTGTTCAATCCTGTGATCTTATTTGTTAGACCACAAGATTCCAAAAACCCCAAGAACGCAGGAATGTGTTCAACAAAAGCCTCGGCCGTTTTCTTGGCCATTCCTTTGACCTCCGATAGCCGCGCCACTTTTTGTGTCTTGGACTCGGAAGACATCAAGATCTCCGGATATTCCTCCAAAACAAGCTCAATTCGTTTATCACTAAACCCCCGACCGAATGTATTAGACGCACTCATGATTTGCGCCAAAGAGGCACCGGACACCTTGGATTCAATACCTTCGACCAGCTTGGTAGCCATTTTGTCTTTGAATCCGTCCACCGTCAAATAATCCGCCTTGGACATCGCCAAGATCTTCGGAACTGTATCGAACCCCGCCGCAATGAGTCGCGCCACATTCCCCGCACTCAAGCCATCCACCTCTAATCCTCGGAAGAACCCCGTAATATTTTTCGCTACAACAGTCTCGTCGTCGGATGCATCTTGGAGCAAAACATCCACATGTGTATCATTCCATCGATAGGCGACCGAAGGCATTTTCGCCTGTTCCGCGGGCACGATTATCGCGCGAATATGTGGGATAACATCACCGCTGCGAATAATCTGGATAACCGCACCTATACCAATGCGATTGCATTCAATAAATGATCCATTGAATCCTGTTGCGTATTCAATCTTGGCTCCGCTCAACACGACGGGCTCGATCTGAACACGGGGTTTCAAATACCCGTCCTTACTTGCCGTCCACAAAACATCGACGACTTTGACTTCGGCCATCTGATCCGAGAGAACCATCTTAAATGCGAACGCATGATCGGGGTTTCCCGCGGTTCTTTTATAGACGTGATCGTCCGAAACAATAACCCCGTCCATCTCATATTCATAATTGGTGCGCCAATCCACCAAGACTCCTGATAATGCTTCGTTTGTCAACATTTCCGGCGACCATGTCATATTTCGAACTGTGTTGAATCCATGCTGTTGCAAGAACGACATTTGTTCGCTGGGACAAAGAACAGGCTGGATAACCTCATAACAGACGAAATCTAGGTCGCCCACTTTTTCGTCCATCGTTAGACGGTTAACCGTTCCCGCGACCAAATTTCGCGCATTTGCGAACGCGCTCGCATATTTGTTTTTGAAATTGGCTTTCGACATGATAAATTCACCGCGGACGACGATTTCCTCCGCCGATCCAGATAGACTTGGGAGTCGCAAATAGGGGATCATATGACTAATGTCTTGGCCTATGGATCCATTGCCTCGGGTATAGAGTTTTGCTCCAACGCCTTGGCCTTTAAATACATACATCCCACTAACACCATCCAATTTACACGATATTGTATATGCTCCCTTGTATGAACGTTTCCATGATTCTAATGCACCCGTATCAGGTTTGATCTTGTCCATGGAGGGCATCTGGTAAGGTAGCGAGACCTTGTTTTTGCTTTCAATGGGTGCGCCAATTTCTTTGACGACCACATTTTTGGGATACTTTTCTTGGATAAACTCTTTCAAAATGTCGTATTCGTTGTCTGTTAGCAAAACAGAGGATGTACCGTCAACATTATAGTAGGCGTCATTCGATCGTGTTATCATGGCATTCAACGTTGGTTCAGAGAGCTTTTGCAAAACCGAAACACCTCCCGTTTTGAAGTGTTGAATTGCGTGTAAAATAGGATCATCCGAGCCTTGGTCGACAGGTCGAATGTTTGCGGGCAAAAGACATCGACTATTCAGAGGATCGAGAGTCTTGTCCATGGTCTCAGTTTCTGGTAATAGAACGGGTTTTTTCTTTATTCTTATTTTTCGGGTTTTTGTTTCGGTTGTTTTCGCGGCCTTTTCATCCATTTTATTCTTCAAGGTTTGTGCCTTCAATAAGAGCTTTTGTTCTTTTGCGATCAATTTTGCTTCCTCTTTCTCTTGTTTTTTCTGTTTTTTTGCTTCTTCTTTTTCTAGAGCCTTTAATTCTTTGGCTTTTTCTCGATCTTCTTTTGTTATTCGGATTTTCTTGGTCTTTTCCTTTTTGTACTCCTTTTCTTTCAATGAATACGTAATATTGGGTTGTTTAGGAGACGAAACCTTGACGACAGGAGGTGCTACACCCGTGGTCAATGCGACCACCGATCGACCATCAATGCGCTCCTCCGGTTTCTTGTATTCCATTTTCAAAAACCGGAAAATCGAACGTTCATCAGAAAAAGTGCGATCTACCAAGGCACCTTTGACCTTGGATCCAGGCGTCATGGTATATAGCCCGTGTTCATTCAAGGAATACCCCATCATCAATGCGCGACTGCGCATAACAGTATTGAAAATCTTGCTTCCCGTAAAATAGATAACCGCAAAAGGAAATTCCTCCATGGTAGAAAATAAAAAATCGACACGCCTAGCATGCGGAGCACCCTCGATTTTGGTGATAACCAAGCACTTGGACGGACCACGTGATAAGATTTCTACTACAATCCCAGAATCTTTAAGCGCATCCACAAATGATCGAAAGACTTCGGCGGAGCCTGCGGTTATGATAACATCGATATCGCCAGAAGTTTTAGCCCCACGACGATAGCTCCCAACGATTTCATAATGCGACTGTTTATCACCCACTTTCGCAACAACCTCCTTGAAAACCCTATTAAAAACCTCATTGTACTGGTCTATCTCTTGCCGAGGGATCCGCTGCAAAATGTCTTCATAATACTGGAGACCCACTTTCTGTACCGAGTTCAAGACCTCGTCTTGCCGCCTTCTAAGTTCGGCAATCGTGGAGATCCCTTTTTCGACTAAATCCGCGGCTTTTTTAGGACCTATTCCATAAATCTCGGCGAAAATATTGCGCGGATCCGCCCGTTCGCGTTCTAAGACCTGGATCGCACCGGTTTCCACATATTCGGCGATCTTTTGCATAATAGTCTCGCCAATACCGGGTGCTCCACGCAACACATCCGTGTAATTTTCTGGCGTTATCTCTCGTTGATCCAAAATCAAGGTTTCTTGGGCTTTTTGATATGCCTTGGACTTGAAATGTTCGCCACGTTTCGTCATAAATGCTGCTAGCTCTTCCATAATCTCGATCAAAGGTTCGTTGAGTCTTTTGACTCCTGGTTTTGGTTTTGGTTTTGTTTGATCCAAAGCAGGCGTAGCGCCTTGGACTAACGCTTTTTCTTTTTTGGGTCTGCGTATTTTCACGGTTTTTCCTTGCACCATATTTTTTATTAGAGTATGGTATCCAGTGGTTATTTCATCTTTTCTTGAGTCCATGATATAATATATTATATTATATTAGATATACTATATCGATTTATTTTATTATGTTGCATTTCTTGTATAGATAGAAAAAATATATTTATGTTATCATGATATTATAGGTGAATCCGGTCAAGTACTATATGGTGCTATCCTGTAGCTTTGTCTTAATTCGCCGATCTCTCTTTTTCTTTGGTTTCTTTGTTTGGGAGTCTACTACCTGTGGTTCAACTAGTGCCTGTGGTTCAACTACTACAGGTACGGATACAGTGTTTTCAACCACTTCGTTCGGGTCATAAGTTTCGAGTTGTTGGCCTAGACGCTCTGCTATTGCAAAATGTTCGTCCTCTATGCTTGCCCAATTCAATCTACCCATTTTCATCTGTTTCCACATTTCTTCTCCAATGGTATCTAGAGCAAGTTGATTGTACATGTTTGCGGTTTCACTCCCTTCGTTTTTCAACCGTTTTGGGAATCTTCTTGGTTGTTCTCTATCTGGTTGTTTGCGTCTTGGCCGGGGAAGATAGTCAAAGGCCTCCTCCATAATATATCTAATACTGCTCATTTATACGTATTGTCTTATGTAGTAAATATATATTTTGTCTAGTTGTTCAGTAGTCATTCAATTTTATTGGGTATACAAAACAAAATTGAATCAATTGTCTATCAATACTATAACCAACACTAACAACACGAACCACCATAATAACCCTAAAAACCCTATGTCTACCCAGATAGAACAAGTCATCCTCGATGCATTCAATCCATATACCTACACCGTCGTTTTTAGACAAGAACGATCAGACGATCAACGTCAAATCATCTATTCCATCTTTGAAACCGCCATGTTGGATAGCGAGGTGCGTTGGGGATACGACGAGAGGTGTATAGCGCATATTAATTTCTTGGATTTTGCTTGTGAAAGCAAAACGCAAACGAAAAGGGGCGACCCTTTGACCCCCGTATTAATGATCGACTCGCTTAGAAAATGTCCGACCCTCTCCGGAAACCAAACTTTGACTCTATTAGAGGGCGTTGCACGACGACTCTTGATTGATACAGTGTTGTTGGCGGATCGATCATCATTTTCGTATAAAGATGCAAATGGCGCGTATTTAGTACCCCTGAATGTACTTGGGATACTATGTGATGGAAAGACGTGGTATAACAAACGCGGGTATCGCGCCACCAACCAAGACGAAATCGATGCACATAATTTGGCAGCAATAGAAAAACCGCTACACATGAATTGTGTGTATAACAACTTCTTGGATCACGTGTATTTTGAAGACAAGCGCGACATCCCAATGCAACAGGTGTTTTGCGAAATACGCCAAAGAATCCGGAGAGGAGATACTGCCGACATGCCCTTGCACGGCATCGTACTATTCTTGGAGCAGCTACGTAGCGACGAGGAAGATACCAATGCCGACCACAAGATCGTTTGGATTACGGGCGAATTTGTCTATTTAAGCAAATCAATACCGATAGTTCCTCGATCCAGCCTTTGACTACTATTTTCGCAATAGTATATAGAAGAAGGAGGTATGGATGTGTTTTATTTTTATGATGGCGGAATTTCCGGTACTAAACGAGAAAGTATTGTCGCAATGTTGAAAGACACCTTTACCATAAATGGCGAAGAAAAGAAACTAATCAAGTCGCGTACTTCGGAAAAGAGCGCGGTTATCGATCAACTCTTCGAGATAAACAAACGCGCCTCATTCTGCAGAGGACTAATCGATATCGAGACAATAACGAGCATGATTGCCCAATCCGGAAAAGAAGAGTCTTCTGGTGAAAAAGTAATACTCTATATAAAAAATACGAAAACGGATGAAATAACAGGGGTTATTATTATCACATTTGACTATTTCGACAAAGCCGGCCATCCCACAAATACAAATGATTATATGTTTGTCCATTTTTTTTGTACTCCAGTGTCCGGGGGTTTCGGAAAAGCTCTTATGCAAGTATGCATTGAATTAGGACAAAAAGCGAGGTCGAAACAAATCACTCTCTCGTCTACATTTCCTGCTGTGTCTTTTTATGAGCGTATGGGATTTGAACTAACCCCTGAAAGTAGGGCTGAATATCGAAGATCTCCTCCTAGACAAACTCCTCGGACAAACTTTTTTAGCAGAGTTGCTTCATCTGTATATAGAGGAATTGCGTCGTTGTTTACTAGAAGGACTCGACGTAGATCTCCCAAAAAACCTTCTGTATTTGATATGGTGTATCGATTTTCTATGGGTTCCGAATCTCCTTCCTCGACACATAAAGGGTCTGCAAGCTACAAACACGCTACA
>Ga0114960_10000429_pt1 | contig 35454 bp, 35 predicted proteins | sample C_130625_MF_Meta_FD_92637 | JGI IMG/M metagenome (GOLD analysis project Ga0114960, IMG submission 92637) | Freshwater microbial communities from Lake Croche, Canada to study carbon cycling - C_130625_MF_MetaG | ecosystem: Environmental > Aquatic > Freshwater > Lake | place: Lake Croche, Canada...
ACACATCAATATACTTTTAAAGTATCTACTGATGAAGTTTTGTGTAAGATCGGATACCAAGCTTATCCAGGTATGGATACCATTCCCTATACTTTTGAATTATTTGACAGCACAACGAATAGTCTGATTTATAGTGGAAATCATTTACTTTCTTCTTTGTCTACAACCTATGTATCTATTGTTCCTATAAATTTAATTGCCGGACATAAATACACTATTTCAAGAACACAACCAATAGATAATGGGAATCCAGCCAATTTAACGGGAAGATTGGCCCTAATTGGATTTCAAGTAGCCAATCAATTAAGTTTTCCAATTAATAATAATGGAATAACTATTTTAAGTTCAGATTTTGTAGGTGGAATAAGTGGGTCACTAGAAAATTGCGCACTGCCGTACATTGATCTAGTCTTTCAATAAAAATATTTTTTAGAGGGCTTCTTCGGAAGCCTTCTAGAATTAAGAATCTCGACCAAATGAATGAATATCATTGTGGTTCTCCTCAATTTTATCTTTAATGAATTGAATACTCTTCGCTAAAATAAATAAATCTGGACTTGCATTTTTCGCCAACCAAGCCCAAGAAGGATCTTCATGATCTACAGCTCTTCCTATATGGTAAAGCAAATCAAATTTATTTTCAAGCAGCCACTTCTGAGCAGGAACAAGACCTTCCGCTGCATTGATCATGGCCATCAAATGAGCGAATCCATTTTCTATCAACCAATCGCGAGAATTTTGTCTTAAATAAATGGCTTCGGTAGCATGAAAAAGTTCAGGATATCCCATTTCTTTCAAACCCAATTGAATTACTTGATCACCCTCAATTGCTTTTGCCCATGCCAATACAATCTTAGCCTCATATTGAATGGACTTCAATTCAATTGTTTTTTTCGCTTCTTTTTTGGGTGATGATTTTTTTAAAAATCCAAACATACTAATCGCTTATATTAAAAAAACCAAGTCGCTACCAAAATAGCAGTGATGACACAAATCAAGTCAACCAGTAGCATAGAACCAAGAGTATAACGTGTATTCTTCACATTAATAGATCCGAAATAAACTGCAATTACGTAAAAGGTGGTTTCAGCGCTGCATTGAAAAATACAACTCAATCGCCCAGTAAAAGAATCAGGACCATAATTTCTCATGGCATCAATCATAAATCCACGAGAACCACCTGAGCTAAAAGGTCTCAACATAGCGACTGGAAGCGAATCTGTTACTTGTTTTGTTACGCCTAACCAACCAAATCCTTGTGAAATCCAAGCGCTAATAATTTCAAATAATCCACTATTTCGAAACAACGAAATCGCAACCAACATGCCTAAAACATATGGAAAAATAGTAACCCCGGTCTTCAATCCATTCTGAGCACCTGAGACAAAAGCATCAAAAATAGTGGTTTCCTTTTCTTGAAATCTCTTTTCTTTAGCAAAAGAAAAAATTAAAGTGAATCCAATAATGGCAATTAATAATAGTCCTGATAAGTTGCCAGTAAAATAATTCTTAGAAATCAAATCTAAATGATTGACATAAAATAACAAGCCTACAATACCCGCAACCAAAGCCATTAAGGTAGCAATGAGTGCTGCACTTTTAAAATTAACCTTTTGCCGAATTCCAACTATAATAAAAGCAGCAATGGTTCCCACGAAGGAAGTGATGATACAAGGCAACATTACATCTGCTGGATTACTGGCATTTTCAGCGGCACGGTAGCCAATGATAGAGGTTGGAATTAAAGTTAAACCAGCGGCATGCAAACACATAAACATAATTTGCGCGTCGCTTGCCTTTTCTTTGTCTGGATTTAATTCTTGTAAACTCTGCATTGCCTTTAATCCAAATGGAGTTGCTGCAGAATCTAAACCTAGGAAATTCGCGGCAAAATTGAGCGTCATATAAGAAATAGACTCGTGATTTTTTGGAATACTTGGGAATACTTTTACAAACACTGGACTCAAAAATTTAGCAAGCTTTTCTGCTGCACCAGAGTCGATTAACAATTGCATAATCCCACAGAAAAAAGCCAAATAAGCAATTAATGGAATGATTAGATCCAACAAACTATTCTTACAAGTGGGTAATAATCCATCAGATTTTTGGACCCCACTAAAAATTTGAACACTTTTATTTTTATACTGATAAGTAGTATCCGCATCAGTAGTGCATTTGTTCACAATAAACGTTTGCTCTGGAGCAGTCTTTATGCTGTCTTGAAGATCCTTTGGAAAAGAATTTAGATAACGTTCCCCAATGAGCACAGGGTCCTCTTTTTCACCATTAAGAACAAAATCTACTGAATAATGCTGTGAAGTGAACATCCCTATTACTATAAAAAGAATAGAGGAAATAAAAATTACGAGCCAAAATCTACTTAATACCATAAAACGAATTTCGCAATTTATTTAATATACGATGCCTTGTACTTGAAAATGTATTAACATACGTTATTGAATTAAATAATTTTTGATGTAAATGAGATTTAAAACAAATAAAGAAGATAGCTTTGAAAAAAAATTGATATGATCACTGAATTTCACGCAGAAAACACTCGAGGATATGCCAATCACGGTTGGTTAAAAGCAAAACATTCTTTCAGTTTTGCATCTTGGCAAAATCGCCACCGCATGCACTTCGGAGCCTTGAGAGTATTGAATGATGACATTGTAACGGGAGGACAAGGCTTCGGAAAACATCCGCATGACAATATGGAAATCATCACGATTCCATTGAGAGGAGCCTTAAGACACGAAGATAGTATGGGTCATACTGAAGTTATTAATGCTGGAGAAGTTCAAGTAATGAGTGCAGGAAAAGGAATCTATCACAGCGAAGTTAATGACTCAATGACAGAAGAAATTAACTTATTTCAAATCTGGATTTTCCCAAACCAACAGCAAGTTGAACCCAGATACGACCAAATCCAGTATGATATCAAGGAGGCAAAAAATCAATTTCTACAACTAGTATCTCCATCAAAAGAGGATCAAGGAACCTGGATTCATCAGAATGCATGGATTTCAATCATTGATTTAGAAGAAAAAAAGGAAATCAATTATTCCCTAAAAAGTGAAGGAAATGGAGTCTATATTATGAATATTGAAGGAGAACAAAAAATAAATAATGAAATCCTAAAACAAAGAGATGCTGTAGGTGTTTCTGAAACAAATGAAGTGACTATAGAATCCATAAAATCTGGTAGACTATTAATCATAGAAGTCCCAATGAAATTTTAAATATGAGAGAAAAATTATTACACGATTTAAATAATCGTTACGCAACTAAGAAATTTGATTCAATAAAAAAAGTAAGCGATGCGGACTTTCAGTTGATCTGTGAAGCATTAAGATTGTTCCCAAGTTCTTACGGTTTACAACCCGTTAAATTTATAATTGTAAAAACGGAATCTATTCGTTTAGAACTTCAAAAAGCCGCTTTCGGTCAAACACAAATCAGCGAAGCATCTCATTTAATTGTCCTTTGTGCCTTAGATTCAATTAGCCACGACTATGTTGATAGTTTTATAAAATTACTTGCTGATACTCGAGAAATGGAAGTTGAAAACCTAATTGGATTTGGAGCGAATGTAAAAGCATCTATTGAAAAAATGTCAGAGGAAAGCATGCAAATCTGGAATGACAAACAAGTCTATATTGCTTTAGGTCAATTGCTACATACTTGTGCAGTATTACATATAGACGCTACTCCAATGGAAGGATTTAACAAATCAGAGTTCGATAGAATATTGAATCTAAAAGAGCAAAATTTACACAGTGTGTTAGCTTGTCCTATCGGATATAGATCCGAAAATGATGCTTACAGCAAATTAAAAAAAGCAAGAAAGTCGATGGACGCTCTATTTGAAATAAGATAGTTCTACTTCTTGTTCACTTTTCAATGTGCATAAATTGAGCTTTTTTAACGAATTTCTTAGTGAAAATCAGCATAAAATGGCTATTTTTGGGCATATATGAAGTTATTTACCTTTTCGTGTGTTTTTTGTCTAAGTATTTTCGCTGTTGTTTTTGGACAAGTTAAGATAAGTGCTAGTGATCGCGATGATTTAAATAACATCATCATTAGTTTGAATCAACTGAATCAAAAATCAGAGATTTTAAAGCAATATCCGATCAACAAAATTGGAGACGATTTTTATCTTTCTTTTTTGGGGAAGATTAATAATGATTTTAATAAAGGATATTTTCAAAACAAATCAATAATTGTTGGGAAGCCCATATCATCGATTGTAAGTGTAAAAATAAAAGTAAACGATTTGGCCTCAATTGATCAAATTCAAGGAATTTCCTATTTGTCAATTGCTTCAAAAATCAACAATCAACTTGACAAGGCCATTAAAGACATGCATGCGGACAGTGTTCAACAAGGCATTGGTTTACCACAAGGATATACAGGTAAAAATGTTTACATCGGTGTAACCGACTGGGGTTTTGATTATACATCACCAGTTTTCTATGATACTTTAATGGCGCAATCACGCATTGTAGCAGCATGGGATCAGTTTAAATTAAGCGGTCCCCACCCTAGTGCATTTCCTTATGGAACGGAGTACAACACGATTAGCGCTTTACTTGCTGCCGGTTCAGATACTTCTAATATTTATTCCTACGGGACGCATGGAACACACGTGGCTTCTATCGCCGGTGGAGCTGGAGCTGGAACGATTTATCGAGGTGTAGCCTACGAAGCTAATTTTCTTTTTGTGACTTTCCTTGTTGATGAATCTGCAGTGCTAGATGCTTGGGAATGGATGTATCAAAAAGCGCAAGCAGATGGAAAAAGACTGGTAATAAATATGAGTTGGGGATTGTATCACTTCGGAACGCTTGATGGAAATTCAATGTTGTCTCAAGCCATTACTGCCTATTCTAACCTTGGTGTCGTTTTCGCAAATTCTGGCGGAAATAATGGAAATGTAAACTTTCACCTGAAGAAAGTATTTAATAACGATGTACTAAAATCAAAAGTGGATTTCTATTCCTATGGATCCAACGCAAATATGTGGGGACAGAGCATTCATGCATGGGGAGAAGTTGGGAATTCTTTCTCTAACGGAATCATTGTGACCAATAGCGCTAATGCAGTCTTGGTGGAAAGTCCATATTATTCGACAGCAAGTACTCCCAACTATATTGATTCATTTTTGGTGACCAATTCAGATACGATCTGGTATAACATTAGTGCCGATCAAGCACATCCTCTAAATAATAAACCTCAAATGCGTTTGCGGGTGAAAAACACCAATACAAGTTTAAAAGTATTATTAAAGTCGCAAGCTGATACTGGGATTGTTCATTATTGGAATGTCACAGAACTTACCAATGATGTTGGAAATTGGGGTATGCCATTCTCCTTCTCAGGATCGGGAACAGTCAGTGGAGATGCAAATAATGGAATAAGTGAGCCTTCCTGTTCGGATGATGTCATAAGTGTTGCTGCCTATGCAACCCAATATGCTACGTCAGGTGGAAGTTTGGTTGGAGGTGCTATTGCTTCATTTTCTAGTCATGGACCAAGATACGATGGAGTTATGAAGCCCGACATTGCAGCGCCAGGGGTTTCGATTGCGTCTGCGATTTCTTCCTTTACGGATGCCGCATTTACTTCCGTTGCAAGTGTTTCCTTTAACAGTACTACGTATCATTTCGCTAAGTTTTCAGGCACCTCCATGTCTTCACCAATGGTAGCTGGGGTTGCTGCTTTAATATTGCAAGCCAATCCCTATTTGTCTGCGAGTCAAGTAAAAGAAATCATCAAAACAACTGCCCGACAAGATAATTTTACTGGCGTAATCGTTGGAGCAAATCCTATTTGGGGAGCAGGAAAAATTAATGCTTATGCAGCGGTAAAATTAGCTTTAAGCTTGGTTGGAACGAACGAAATTCACACGGATCTTACCTGGTCGGTGTATCCAAATCCTGTTTCAAAAGAATTACATTTTACGCTTTTAGATGAATTGCCGAATTCATGTGATTTAATCACAGAGAATGGAACAGTAATTCCGAAGCAAATTAATTTAGGAACTGTAAATGTTGCTGATCTCGCCCCCGGTAAATATTGGATTCGACTGCGCTACAATGATCGTATTGAGCAAGATCTTTTTATAAAAAATTAATCCCTTTTGAATTCCGTTCACATTGTTCCCACCCATGATGTAGCATTAATAAAATCTCTTGCTTATGAGATTTGGCCAAAGGTTTACAGTACCATGATTTCTGCTGAACAAATTGAATACATGTTGAATTGGATGTACTCAATAGAAACCTTGCAGGATAATATCAACAATGGGCATCAATTTTACCTGTACAATGAGAATGCAGTAGCGCTTGGATTTATGTCTATTCAACCTGATTTTACTCCAAATGAAATGAAACTTAATAAATTATATGTTCAAGCGGATTGTCATCGAAAGGGAATTGGAAGAGCACTCATAGAAAGAGCTAAAAGTATCGCAAAAGAAAAGCAACAAACAGCTATAGTTTTAAGAGTAAACAAAGGAAATCCAGCGGTTGATTTTTATAAGAATCTTGGATTTGAAATAACAAAATTAGAAGTATTAGATATAGGAGGAGGCTTTGTAATGGATGATTACATTATGTCGCTATCCATCTAATTAAAAAATAAAACTATGTTAAAAATAGATATGCATACCCATATTCTTCCAAAGACAATGCCCAATTGGACAGAGAAATTTGGGTATGGTAAGTTTATAGAATTGATTCACAATGGTAATGGAACCGCTGATATGATTCAGGGCGGACAATTTTTTAGAACGATTAACGAAAATTGTTGGGATGAAAATCTAAGAATTGAAGAATATAAAAAATACGAAACTCAAGTACAGGTTGTTTGTACTATTCCAGTAATGTTCTCCTACTGGGCAAAAACAAATGATTGTGTAGCACTTTCCCAATTTTTGAATGATCATATAGCGGAATTAGTTCAGAGGTATCCGAAAAACTATACTGGTCTCGGGACAATTCCCATGCAAGATACACAGGCGGCAATCGATGAATTAGAGCGCATAAAAAAAATTGGACTTGTCGGCATTCAAATTGGTTCCAATATTAATGATGAAAATTTAAGTGAGGACCAGTTCTTTCCAATCTTTGAAACCTGTCAACGATTAGGATTAGCGGTAATGATTCATCCATGGCAAATGATGGGATTTGAAAGCATGAAGAAATATTGGTTGCCCTGGTTGGTCGGAATGCCAGCTGAGACTTCAAGAGCTGCATGTTCGATGATTTTTGGTGGCGTATTGGAAAGACTTCCTGAATTAAGGGTTTGTTTTTCGCATGCCGGCGGATCATTTTTGCCAACCATTGGTAGAATAGAACATGGGTTTAATTGCCGACCCGACTTAGTTGCTATTGACAATCCAGTAAACCCAAGAAATTATTTGGGGAAATTTTGGGTAGATTCCATTACACATGATATTGATGCCTTAGAATATATTCTTAAAATGCAAGGATCTAATCGCGTTTGCTTGGGCTCTGACTATCCTTTTCCACTAGGTGATTTAGAAATCGGGAAATTTATTGAAGAAAGTGGACTTACTTCGGTGGACAAAGAAAATATATTTCACAATGCCACTTTAGAATGGCTGCAATTGGATAAAAAGAATTTTATCTAATCGAAATTCCTTCATTTTATTGCAGCTCAGAAGATTGAAATTAAACACCTTTAAATTTAATTATCTTTTTTGTTTTGGATTCATATAGTAACTTCGACTCCAATATAAGGTTAATATTAAGCAACTATTAATATGAACAATCTATTGTAAATATTACTATTTTTAGTCTGCTTACGAAGTATATTAATTTATAATTTTACTAAAAAAGATAATGAAAAAAGAAAAAATATTTGTACTCGATACCTCTGTGTTATTACACGACCATCAATCCATTACTAATTTTAAAAACAACAACGTTACCATTCCAATCACGGTATTGGAGGAACTTGACAAGTTTAAGGTTGGAAATGATACGAAGAACTTTTGTGCGAGAGAAGTTATCCGATTTATAGACAAACTTTCTATTAAAGGCTCTTTACAAGAATGGATTCCATTAGGGAAATCTCTAGGGAAATTTAAAATTGTAATGGAAAATCAACCAACATTGGTAAATGCAGAGCAGGTATATTCATCAGCTAAAAATGATCATAAAATAATTAATGCTGCTTTATATTTAAAAGAGCAAGAACCAATGCATTTGGTTGTTCTTGTTACAAAAGACATAAATCTTCGCATTAAAGCAAAGGCTTTAGGACTGATGTCTGAGGATTACGAAACAGGTAAAGTGAACAGCGACGATTTAAAAAAAGCCAGCTCTTATGGGATAGAAAATGTGGATTCAGATATCATGAGAGATATTTTCATCAAAGGTGAAATCGATGAAAATGGTATTCTGGGAGATCAAAAAGAAATTAATGGTTACTACATTTTAAAAAATGGTAAAACCTCCACCCTAGCTTTTTACAATCATCTAAGCGATAAGTTGGAGCGCATTGAAAAAGAATTTATTTATGGTATTAAACCTAAAAATGCCGAACAAACCTTTGCTTTTCATGCTCTTTTAAACGATGATGTCAAATTAGTAGCGCTGCAAGGTGTAGCGGGAACAGGAAAGACTTTACTTGCGCTTGCTGCTGCTTTGGAACAACATAAAAACTACAATCAAATTATTCTAGCGCGACCGATTGTTCCACTTTCAAATCGTGAAATTGGTTTTCTTCCGGGTGATGCTAATGATAAAATTGGACCTTACATGGAACCATTATGGGATAATCTGAAGTTTATCAAGTCACAATTTGGCGAAAATGAGAAAAAAAATAGGGCTATTCAGGAAATGCAGGACAATGGTAAAATTATTATTACTCCACTAGCTTTCATTCGTGGAAGAAGTCTATCCAATATTTTGTTTATTGTAGATGAAGCTCAAAATTTAACCCCTCACGAAGTCAAGACCATAATCACACGAGCTGGGGAGAATACGAAAATTATATTTACTGGAGATGTGCACCAAATAGATTCACCGTATTTGGATGAAAACAGTAATGGATTAGCTTACCTCATCGATCGTTTAAAGAATCAAGAACTTTTCACGAATGTTAAACTAGAAAAAGGAGAGCGTTCAGAATTGGCTAATTTGGCAAATGATCTATTGTAATTGATCTAAATTGATGCTCCAGTAATCATTTGAATCAAGGACACATTTGATTAAACTGCTTCCTTTTTGGTATGTATTTTTATTTAAAATCATGACAAAAAAAAGTGTGATTACCTGTCTCATTTTACGACTTCGTACTTCATATTAAAAATGTAGACTGAAAATTTAATCAATCTCGTATTTTAGTCGAATTGTAATGTTGGCGGTTTTTCTGCGGGCCGTTGTGTTAAAACTACCTCCCCAATCATACGCTTCAGAAGAATTTTCAGCCGTAATCTGAAAAACACCCATTTCAGCTGAAAGCATATTTCCTAGACTTCCTCCCCCGTTCTCAGCAATTTTTTCTGCTCTGTTATATGCATCCTTAGTTGCTTGTTCAATCATTTTAATTTTTAATTGAGCCAATTGAGTGTAATAATACTCGGGTGCATTTGAATTTAATTCAATCCCAGCATCTATTAATTGTGAAACTTCTCTAGAGGTTCTTTCAATTAAATCTACCTGCTTAGATTGAACCTTTAAACTTTGATTTAATAGGTAACCAGAAAAATAAGTGGATCTCACATTTCCATTTTCATCATATTCGGTTTCATATTGTTTTTGAATGTCCGCTGCTTCAAAGACAATATCATTTACTTTAATGCCCTTCGAAATTAAATAAGACTTAACTTTTTTCATGTCAGCATTCAAATCAGCATAAGCTTGTTTTAAATCTAAATTGTTTCTTGAAAAATTGGCGCGCCATACGATAAGATCACTATCAAAAGTTTTTTCACCGAGTCCAGTTACGCTAATTACAGGATCTGGCTTACCTTTAGATAAATAGGAATTTCCAAGTATAATGCCGGTTATGATAACAGCAAAACTTATTAAAATAATCGAAAAGTTTCTTTTTAAGAATTCCATAAGGCGCAAGTTTAAATTGTTTTATAAATATATCAATAATTCTTATTGATTATTATCTAGCAATAACTTTTAACATGCCTTTAACTTGAGAAGAACGTTCTTTAACCTCCTCAACTGTTGTACCAATAAGTGTAATATGCCCCATTTTGCGAAATGGTTTAGTACGTTCTTTTCCATACAGATGCACAAAAGTTCCTTTATGCGTCAATACTTCTTCGAGACCATCATAATAAGCCTCTCCTTCATAACCAGGTTCACCCAGTAAATTCAGCATGGCTCCGGGGCATCGTAAACTTGTATTACCAAGAGGAAGATTAAGAATAGCCCTAAGATGTTGAGCAAATTGTGAAGTTTCGCAGCATTCGATCGTATGATGTCCACTGTTGTGAGGTCTCGGTGCCATTTCATTCACCATTAATCGCTCTTCGTGATCTAGGAAAAATTCTACTGCTAAAAGACCCACCATATTCATTTCAGTGATGATTTTCGTCGCTATCAATGCGGCTTCTTTTTCAACTGTTGGCGAAATTGCTGCTGGCGAAAATTGAAATTCTACCAAATTTGCTTGCGGATTGAATTCACATTCTACAGCAGGAAAAGTTGAAGTTTCACCCTTAGCATTACGGGAGACGATTATTGATATTTCTTTTGAAAATTGAATCTTATCTTCAACAATTGAGGGCGCATCAAATAATTTGGAATAATCTTCAATCGTATTAATTACCTGAACTCCTTTTCCGTCGTAACCACCTGTGCATAATTTTTGAACGAAGGGTAATTTGATTCCTGCATTCAGTATTTCTTGCTTATTTTCATACAAATGAAAAGGTGCAGTTGGAATATTTTGATTTATATAAAATGATTTTTGAATTCCTTTATCCTTAATCAATCTCAAAACTGCAGGTTGAGGATACACTAAAACACCTTCTTTTTCAAGAAGTTCCAAGGCTTCAATATTTACATTCTCTATTTCTACGGTAACAATTTTTTTAGTGCGACCAAAATTCAGAACGGTGTCGTAATCTCTTATCGATCCAATGGTATAGGAATGTGCAAGCGCTGCACAAGGAGCATTTGGATCTTCATCCAAACAGTGAATATGAATATTAAGATCACTCGCGGCTTGAATAAGCATTTTGCCCAATTGGCCTCCCCCTAAAATTCCAACAGGAGTATGTTCACCTATGTTTTGTGGTTTCATGGCAACAAAGATAAGGAAGCCGTGGAAAAATAGAGAATCCTAGTCAAAATATTGCATTTGTATCTTCATGTCCCAATAAATAGCTACCTTTGATTTTAACTTTTGTATGAACGAGATTCAACTTCACGACAAACATTTTGAGGTTTATATTCCATCGATAGACATTCTTGAAAAAGTGGCTGCCCTAGCTGTGTCTATCGAAAAAGATTATCAAGGAAAAAATATTCTTTTCTTATCGATATTGAATGGCGCCTTTATGTTTTCAAGTGATTTAATGAAGGCCATGCACAGTAATGTGGAAATATCTTTCATTAAAGTAAGCTCTTACCATGGAACCAATACCAGTGGTAGAGTGGATGAATTAATTGGCCTTAATACCCCAATCAAAGGCCGAGATATTATTATTTTAGAAGATATTGTTGATACAGGAATTACGATTGATAAAGTAATGACCCTTTTAAAAGCATTTCAAGCCAATTCGATTGCAGTGTGTAGTTTACTTTATAAACCAAGTGCTTTCCAAGGAAAGGAAAAACCAAATTACATTGGCTTTGAAATTCCCAATGATTTTGTAGTTGGTTATGGATTAGATTATGATCAATTGGGAAGGAATTTGAGTTCGATATACCAATTAAAGAAATAGATTAGTTATGCTAAACATTGTATTATTCGGACCTCCGGGAGCAGGAAAAGGAACTCAATCAGAGCGACTTATTGAGAAATATGATTTAATTCACCTTTCCACTGGAGATATTTTTAGAACACATTTAAAAGAAAACACTCCCTTAGGAATTCTGGCCAGAACTTTTATGGATGTAGGGAAATTAGTTCCCGACGAGGTAACCATTGAAATGCTAAAGGCTGAAGTCGTGCTTCACTCCAATGCAAAAGGGTTTATCTTTGATGGATTCCCGAGAACGAATGCGCAAGCGGAAGCATTAGATGAATTACTTCAAAGTTTATCCACAGAAATATCTATTATGTTGTCCTTAGAAGTGGAAGAAGAGGAATTGAAAAAACGCTTGCTCGGTCGTGCTGAAGTAAGTGGAAGAGCTGATGATGCAGATCCTGTCATCATTGAAAGAAGGATCAGTATTTACAATCAGGATACTGCGCCGGTAAAAGCTTTTTATCAGGCACAAAATAAATTAACCGCAATTCAAGGTACAGGAACAATTGATGAAATTACCCATCGATTATTTGCCGCTATTGATGCACTTTAAGCCTAAATATGGCCTCAGATAATTTTGTAGATTATGTTAAAATCCATTGTACTTCCGGTACAGGTGGTGGTGGTTCGACTCACTTTCGTAGAGAAAAATACATCCCTCTAGGCGGACCAGACGGTGGAGATGGTGGTCGAGGTGGACATGTAATCGTAAAAGGAAATAAGCAATTATGGACTTTACTGCACTTGAAATTTCACAAACATATCAAAGCAAGCCATGGTACTCATGGTGCTGGAAATTTAAAAACAGGTTCGCAAGGAAATGATGTTTATATTGATGTTCCATTAGGTACTATTGCTAAAGATGCTGAAACGGGTGAGATTTTATTTGAAATCACAGCTGACGGAGAAGAACAAATTATTCAACGAGGTGGTCGTGGTGGATTAGGAAACAATCAATTTAAATCACCTACCAACCGAACTCCTAGATATGCGCAACCAGGTGAAGAAGGTTTGGAAAGTTGGAGGATTCTAGAACTTAAATTATTAGCCGATGTTGGTCTAGTTGGTTTCCCGAATGCCGGAAAAAGCACCTTGCTTTCTGTGATATCATCTGCAAAACCCGAAATTGGAGACTATGCATTTACAACGGTTAGACCCAATCTAGGCATGGTGTTTTACAGAGATTTCCGTTCCTTTATCATGGCCGATATTCCAGGTATTATTGAAGGAGCGCATACCGGTAAAGGATTAGGATTGCGATTCTTGAGGCATATTGAAAGAAATTCGCTTTTGCTCTTTATGATTCCAGCAGACAGTCCATCGATACAAGACGAATACAAAGTATTGCTGAATGAGTTGTCCATGTTCAATCCAGAGCTTTTAGATAAAGAACGGATTCTTGCAATAACAAAATCAGACATGTTAGACGATGAAATGATGGAACAAATGAAATCTGAGATTCCAGAAATTCCTTACTTATTTATCTCTTCTGTTGCCCAACAAGGATTGGTGGAATTGAAAGATATGATTTGGAAGCATTTGAATAATGATTGATCAGCTTGAACATATAGACCAACAAATTGTCTTGTTCATTAATGGATACCATAATTCCTTTGCAGATCCAATCATGTGGGTTTTGTCCGGAAAATGGTCGTTAATTCCCCTTTATCTCTTATGTGCTTATTTTTTATGGCGCAAATACAATTGGAGACAATTTGGAATTATTGTCCTTGGAATTGCTCTTTGTGTTTTACTTACAGATCAAATCTCGGTACATCTATTTAAAGAGGTTTTTCAACGCTATCGTCCTTCCCATAATCTATATTTAAGACCGCTACTTTATTTTCATGAAACAAAGCCAGGAGAATTCTATCGGGGTGGGAAATATGGTTTTATATCTTCTCATGCTGCTAATTATTTTGGTTTTTTAGCCTTTGTATCTGCTAGTTTTGTAAGAGAGAAGAAATGGTTTTTTACCCTGCTACTGTTGGTTGGAATACTAATTTGTTGGAGTAGAATTTATCTAGGAGTGCATTATTTAAGCGATGTAATGGTAGGGGCTTTGGTTGGAATAATGACCGGAGGATTGTGTTGGTTTGTAGTAAATAAATACTTTTTAAAAGAAGTCAAATGAATTACCTACTCGTATTTATTGGCGGAGGATTAGGGAGTTTACTTAGATTTGGAATTGGTAAGATTGGCTTGCTTAAATTATTGAATTTTCCACTGGCTAGTTTTATCTCCAACATTGCAGCATGCCTTCTTTTTGGATTATTTTTCCTTTTACTTCAAAAATATCCTAAGAACGAATGGATGAGTCCACTTCTACTGGTTGGTATCTGTGGTGGATTCAGCACTTTTAGTACTTTCTCCTATGAAAATGTAGCCCTGATGCAACAAGGACAATTTGGGCTTTTAGTACTTAATGTTATATTGTCCGTTGCCGTTGGATTTTTTGGTGTGTATTTATTTATTTCTAAAGTCTAAGCATGTTAAGAATCTACCTGCCAATGGTCATGTTTTTAATCTTCATTGGCTGGATTGTTTATCATTTATTGATCCTAAAAGATTTAAAGAAACATCAATCCACTTTAATAATTGGTCTTATATTCATGGTCATCTGGACCTTAATTTATTGGTGCTTATTCTAAGTTATCTCAATAGTTTTTTCCTGAAATTCAAAAAATACGATTCGAAAAATCTTTTTGATAAGGCTGCAACTAGAATTGTTAGAAGTATAGATGAGCTTAGAAATAAGGCGTCTTGAAGGATTGGATTTAAATGAAGATTATGAATCGGTAAAATCAGAACCGTTAATATCAATAGATGGTACATATAAATCCCATAGGAGATCTCTCCGAGATAAACCATAGGTTTTGAAGAAAGGAATAGTATTTTTTTATTTGTTAAAGCCATTGAAAATAGAAATCCAGCAAACAGAAAACTTTTAACAAAGACCTCGAAATCAGAATGACTGTTGGAATTAAATAATAAGAAATGAATAGTACTGCTGAAAAATATCAATGCAAGAATGGCGAGTACAAATACAAGTTTGATCACTTGAATGGATCGTGCATATTTTAGAAGCGATTTGCCATAATTAAAAAGTACAAAAGCCCCTACTCCACCGTAGGACATAGATTCAAACTGTAAGATTCTAATTAAATAAGAGATAGCTGGTGGAAAATAGCCAAGATGAGATAATTGTAATAAAACCAGTTTTGCTGCTAAAACCAATAAGAGAACAGGAAAAATAAATTTCTTGACATATTTAAAAATAGGAGCCCAGATTAGATAAAACAATTCCTCTACCCCTATCGACCACAAGGGCTCTAATAAATGACTCCCATAATAAAAGGTAACCATTCCAGGTAAGAAAAATACGAAATACATCCAAGTATCCTTGAAATTATAAGGCAAGACATAAGGAATGTGGAACAAATCAATAAAGACAGGTTGAATAAAAAGCGCAATAATTATGAGCAAAAAATAAAGGGGCCAGATTCTTAAGATGCGTTTTATGTAGAAATTACGGATAGAAATTTTTTGCTTGACCTCTTTTTCTTGAAGCAATAAATAAGTGATTAAAAATCCACTTAAGACAAAGAAAAAAGAAACTGCATTTTCTCCGTTTTTGAAAAAATCAAGTTGCGTAATCAAGGTAGCTCCATGTTGCCCCGTCAAGGATGCCGCATGATGACAAAGCACCAATAAAGCAGCGATAAATCGCAAGCCATCAAAATTATTGAATAACTTAATAGACTTGAAATCTACTTTCTCTTGATGAGTCACCTTACTGAAAGCAATTTTTAATCATGCTTCCAAGATTGACCTTTATTTTTCAGGTAAGGAATATTTAAATTTTGCAGCTTAAGTTCAATAGAATGAGAAATCTCATACACCTGAGTCAACTCAATCTTTAAATTTTTAAACTCTTCTTCTACAATAAGTTTATTGGCTCTGTGGGTATTGGTAACACCACTTGTGTTATCATAAAGTTGATACTCTACCATTCCTAAGCGCTCCATTATACTTGGAGTGGTTTCAAATTCCTTAGACTTTTTTAATTGATCACCACCTAGTTGCAATTCACAAGAAGCAATTAACTTTTTTACTTGACGGATTTGACTAATCAACGTAAGATCTGTTGAAGGATAATTTATGATAGCATTTTCATATAAATCAATTTGCTCTTTTACTTCTTCCAACTGAGAAGATGCTCCGCTTACTTGTCTGTTTAACTCAGCCAATGCAACTCTAAACTCAGCCAATGCTTGCGGATCTTTTGCAATCAATGTTTGATTGTTCAATCCCTTAACTTCAAACGTCTGTTTTGAAATCAATACTTCAACAGAATCATTTTTTATCAAATCAATTGAAACAGAATACATTCCAGGTGCAACTAAGAACCCATTTCCACCTTCACCAATCGGATTGGTTGAAGTACCTCTTAAATCCCATGTCTGCTTATTCAATCCTTTTTCTGGCGAAGATGTCATGCGACGAATTTGTTTACCGTTTGCATCAGATATCGTCCAAACTAATTGTGCCTTAACTTCAGCATCTTCTTTACGCAGTGCGTCAAAACTTGGATAGAGTACTTCAGCACCCTTCTTCTCTAATGCTTTTTCTTTCTCCTGTCTTGCTGCTTTCAAAGTTTTATATTCTTCTTTAAGGTGCAGATAAAAATTAGCACCAAAACTCGGATTATTCGAAGCCCACATATTGTGACCTTGAAATCCAGTACCTTCCAATCCTAGTGGGTCAGCAGGAACATAAAGCAAGGCTGTTTTTACAGGAAATAAATGTGACTTTGATTCCAGATTAGTTTTTGATAAATCTCTCAATAAAGAATAATTATCCAATACATAAAAACCTCTTCCAAAAGTTGCTGCAACCAAATCATTTTCTCGCTTTTGAATGTCCAAATCATAAACAGCAATGGTTGGAAGTCCAGCAAGTTTTGTCCAATTCAAACCGCCATTAGTAGAAAAGTAGGCTCCGAATTCAGTTCCTACAAATAGTAGATTAGGATCAACATGATCTTGTTTAAGACAATAAACAGTACCTCTAATCGGCAAATCACTTGCTATAGAAACCCAAGTTTTTCCTTTGTCGGCCGATTTCATTAAATAAGGTTTAAAATCTCCTTGTCGCTGTGCATTGAAAGCAGCAAAAACAACTTTTTCATCGTGCATTGATGCCGTCAACATATTAACTCTAGTATTCTTTGGAATACCATCAAATGTATCATGTTTAGTCCATGTGGTTCCATCATCTTCTGAAACTTGAACATTCCCATCGTCTGTTCCAACATAAAGCAAGCCTTTTTTCTTTGGAGATTCGTCCAAAGCAATGATGTTTCCATAGATGGTTGTCGAAGCATTTTTCATAACCGCATCAATAGACCAAACCTGATCCATAATCGGCAACTTATTGCGATCAATTTGCGCTGTTAAATCTGGAGATATAGTAGTCCAATCATCTCCCTTATTGGTTGATTTAAATAATTTATTCGCAGCAAAATAAAGGGTAGATGCATCATGGCTAGAAACCAATAAAGGAGCATCCCAATTCCATCGATAAGCACTTTCTCCTTTGCCAGGCATTGGTTGAATGGGAACTTTTTCTCCAGACGCTTTATCATAGCGCACCAACCATCCATATTGGGCTTGAGCATAGGTAATGTTTACATTAGACCAATCTGTTGCAGATTCAAATCCATCTCCACCATTGGTAATATACCAATCCGAGTTCAAAATACCTGCTGCGTTATTCGTCGCTGCTGGACCTCCCATGGAATTGTTATCTTGTGTACCACCAAAAATATTGTAAAAGGGACTTGCATTATCCGTCGTTGCCTTATAAAATTGAATGATTGGCAAGTTGGCATAATATTTCCACTCGCTTGCATGCGTATAAGTTTCATACAATCCACCGTCGCAACCCACCAACCAATGATTGGTATTATCCGGGTCTATCCAAATGCAATGATTATCGACATGTTTATTGGTTTCTCCTGTAGCTTTAAATGTTTTTCCACCATCTTCACTGTGATGTAAATAGGTATCCATTGCAAAAATTTTCTGCTTATTGAAAGGATCACACATAATTTCTTGGTAGTAGTTACCACTGGTATTAAAAGAGCCCTGCTTGGACCAACTTTCACCTTTATTAGTGGAAAGATAAACCCCACCTTTGTCGTAGCGCGCTTCAACAATTGCATACACATAATTTGGATCTGCCGGAGAAACAGCGATTCCAATTCTTCCCATATTTTCTTTTGGTAAGCCTTCATTAATTTCCTTCCAAGTAGTGCCTCCATCTGTTGATTTATACAATCTTGACTCTGGTCCACCACCAACATAGGTCCATTCCTGACGCATTCTTTGATGAGAGGCTGCATAAAGAATATCTGGATTTTTTGGATCTATTGAAATTTCAGAAATTCCGGTAAAATCAGAGACAAATAAAGTTCTGTTCCAAGTCTTTCCACCATCTTCGGATTTATAAACGCCTCGCTCTCCCCCTTTACTCCATAATGGACCGTAGGCAGCTACCCAAATAATGTTCTCATTGGTCGGATGAATGACAATATTACCAATGTGCTCGCTATTCTTCAAACCCATATTCACAAATGATTTTCCACCATCCAATGATTTATATACTCCATCGCCATAAGCAATAGATCTTTGGTTATTATTCTCTCCTGTTCCCACCCAAACGGTATTGGGATTAGAAGGTGCTAATTCAACACAAGCGATAGAATAAGAACCATAATTCTCAAAAATTGGTGCAAAGGTGATTCCATGATTTAAGGTCAGCCAAACCCCTCCGGAAGCTGCAGCCAAATACCATTGATCTTTATTGTTCGGATGCACTGCAATATCAGCAATACGACCAGAGGTAAGTGCTGGTCCGACCATGCGAAAAGATAAAGCACCTATAGTTCCTGAATCGTATGGGAGTTTAATAAGCTCTTTCTTAACGGTATTTGTTTTCTGAGCGAAACAAATATTGGTGACAATTATTAAAAATAATAAAGTGGTTTTCATAATGCTTTGGATTAATAGTAAAATAAAAAAGCAAGGCTATCCTTGCTTTTTTATTTTAAATCTGTTGATATTATACTTTCAGACCTCTAATTACTCGGTCCTTGCGCTTAACTTTTTGTAATTTCTTTCTTGCTACAGTCAAATGTGCCGAACGTGGTTCTCCTCTTAACAAATCAATTTTATACATTTCTGATCCATATTTAATTTTTGCTCCACCTGCCGCGGACCAATCTGCATCAAAATAATAACGCTTTACACCATCACTTTTAGCCGTGAATTTGATTACTTTTCCTTCGCCTGTTTCAAAACGGACGAACATTTCACCATTTTGTCCAAAATCTTCAAAAATACATTTAGTTCCCGCTGGAATAATAATCGTTTCTTTTTCAGAACTTGAACTTGAAATCAAAGTTCCATTTTGGGTAGTCACTTGATTATCAGCTTTAATAATTTGATCCATAATAATGGTGTGTGAAGTATAAAATTGAACTTTTCTCAATTTAACGTCCGTATCTAAACCAAATTCATCTCTAACCAAGTTGGTATAAGGTACTTTCATTCCGCATGCGGAAAGGATTACAAGTAATAAAGTGAACTTTAATATAATTTTCATAACGAAGTGTTTTGTGTACAAATTTAATAAAAGTCTTGGTTTTTTTCTATTGAATTAAACGAATCACTAAATTTGTTTATGCGTTTTCAAATAAGACTATTTATTCTTCCTATAATTCTGTTTCTGGTGGCTTGCACTAACAAGAAAGAAAACATAAAAGATTTTGATAAAATTCAACCCCATGCTGACGATAACATTAAGAAATTAAAAAAAGAACCTGCCGATACGAATTATTATTGGCGAGCACTTTACACAGGAGATACCCTCAAATTATCTTTAGATAGTATTCACCCTTCCTTTTCCAAGCATTTCGTTGATCGCTTTAATGCTAGGTCCTATTTCAAAAATGTGCTTTATAAAAATGGGGACAGTATCAATCACAATCGTTGGACTTTCAAGGACTCAACAGAAACAAAAAATGCATTTTACAATTGGCTAGATTGTTTTGGAACCCATTGTACCCCTGTCAAATTATTTGAATCCTTTAAATCAGGATCCACAGATGCTTTGATTTATTTCAGTCAAAAATCCATCACTTATATCAGTTCAAATCAGGCACTCGACAAGGAAACTTGGACAAAATATGAAAAATTATACCATCCAAAAGACTCTCTTAAAACCTTAATGATACTGAGTAAAAACAAAAAAGCTGTTTGGTACCAATACACTAAAAATGAATTTAAAATGATAAGAAAATGAAACTAGTTAATCGAGGATTTATAAGTATTTTTCCAAATAAGAAATTTTGGTCGTGGGCTACTGCAAATTGCGCTGAAGACAATATGGTATTTGAAAATGCGGAGCCAAGCATCTATTTAATAGAAGAAGATTTCTGGGAAGAAGATTCCATCATTGAAAAATACTTTAAGAAGATTTTTAAAAATGAATTTGAAACAGTCAATCCAAATGCAGAAATCTGGCCCGAGGTGAATTCAATAGAAGATTTCCATGCGTACTTTAAATTCAATTCAGGGAATATGGTTTTTGATTTATTAAAAGAAAACATTACCAGTACCCTAGATTAACATCTTAAGATTAAATTGGCATTCAAATAGCTTGGATCCATGGTAACTTCTTCTTCAATCCAATGGGGCAGCTCAAAAGTTGTTTCAACTGACGGTAATTCAATTTCAGCAATGATTAATCCTGATAGCTTACCCTCGAAAACATCTATCTCCCACGTCAATTCGCCTTGCTGAAAGCAATATCTCTTTTTAATGAGGCGCTGCTTGCAATAATTGTCGAGCATCTCTCTCGCCTCTACCATTGGGATTTCATATTCAAACTCATCTCTAATGAGTGGGTTTGTTCCGCCTTTAATGGTCAAGTAAGCTTTCGTGTCTTTAATTCGAATCCTCACGCTCAACCCTTCAGCATTGAGTAAATAACCTTGCTCTATAGCGTATGGATTAATCTTTGCAATAATCGAGCTCACTGACGCGTTAACCTTAAATTTTCGTTCTATTTCCTTCAATAGTTCTTTTGTTTCAATTTTATTCAATAAATTTATACCTTGACGCAACTGATTTTTTTATCTGCGCGTCTAAAAACTATTAATTTAACAATTTTATTATGTTTAAACTTCTTTTATTTTGTGTGACCATTGTCTCTTTGAATTTTTCACTGTTGGCACAAAAATCAATCTCAACCAATGTTTCTGCTCCAAAAGTAATCTATAACGAGGGTGGCGTTAAAATTTCAACCAAAGAAGTAAATTGTATTAATAAGTCGAAAAACGAAAGTATAAATAATTTGGTTTTAATCGTTGAAAATCAAAACGACAAGCCCGTAAATTTAAAAATAAAACATCAATTGTATTATGACGGTAATTGTGTGACTTGTGACAATGAAGAATATAATTTCAAATATCAATTAGATGCGAAAGAAAAAGCAGAAGGTGCTTGCGATGCAGCAGCGAATCCTGAATTTGTTATTTTTCATCATATGAATAATGGATATATCAAACAAATCTTGACTGACGCAAAGTTTCAAGTTGTTCAATTATAAGAATTCAATTTCAATTATTAAAAAAGGCATGAAATTTCATGCCTTTTCTGTTTTAATAAAATAAGAACCCTGAAAGTATTTACTAAATTTGTGTATGATTCAATTTAGGGCACGAACACCGCGTTGGATAATTGTTGTAATTGACATAAGTATTGCAGCTTTTTCTCTTGCGCTTTCCTATCTAATTCGATTTGATTTAAGTACTGACTTGGCTACCTTAACCAAGGAATGGGAAATATTATCAAAATCAATTGTATTTTATTTCTTCATAAAATTGGTGGTTTTTTACCTATTTAAAATTCATAAAGGACTGGTTCGCTATACCTCTACTCAAGATCTCAGACGAATTCTATTGGCCACTTTAAGTTGTAGTCTAATTTTCTTAGTCGCAGGGATCAGTCGTAAAATATTTCTTGATAAATTTTATTTATTTCCAATGTCTATTTTGATAATGGAATTTATTTTTAGCCTTTGCTTTGTCAGCGGAAGCCGATTTGTCATCAAACTGCTCTACTTAGAATCCATAAAATCAAAGGAAACCGTGGAGCGCGTCCTAATCTATGGGGCAGGTACCATGGGAATGATCACCAAAAACACGATTGGAAATGATACGCGTAACAATCAAGTAGTTGTTGGATTTATTGACGATAATATAAAATTAATCGGTAATCGAATAGATGGATTACCCGTATATGCTTCCAATCAGTTGAAAAGTCTACAGGAACAAATGACGATTGGTAAAGTGATCATTGCAATCCGGAACACCAACATTATAAAGCAACAATTTTTAATCGAAGAATGCTTAAATCTTAATATTGAAGTGCAAAAAGTTCCTGATCCAAAATCTTGGGTGAATGGTGAATTTAGCACCAAACAACTTTCAAAAGTTCCTATTGATGCTCTTCTAGGCAGGACACCAATTCAACTCAATCAAGAACAACTTATCTCTTCTCTTAATGGAAAAGTTGTTTTAGTTACAGGTGCTGCAGGTTCTATTGGTAGTGGTTTGGTTCGTGAATTATTGAAATATGATTTGAAAAAATTAATTCTATTAGATCAAGCAGAATCACCTTTATATGATTTTGAAAATGAGATTAGAAACACAAGTTCAATTGACCTAGATTTTATAATTGGAGATGTATGCGAAAAGGCAAGAATGGATAAAATCTTTCATACTTTTCATCCTGAAATAATTTTTCATGCTGCTGCGTATAAGCATGTACCTTTAATGGAAACAAATCCTTCAGAAGCAATCCAAACGAATGTAATGGGTACTAAAAACTTGGTGGATCTAGCGCTTAAATACAACTCGGAGAAATTTATATTTATTTCAACCGATAAAGCAGTTAATCCATCCAATGTTATGGGTGCAAGCAAAAGAATAGCTGAGATGTATGCCCAACAATCAAACACCAATAATTCATGCCAATTTATAACGACGAGATTCGGAAATGTTCTTGGTTCTAACGGTTCAGTAATTCCACTTTTTCAAAAACAAATTGATCAAGGTGGTCCTGTTACCGTAACCGATGAAAGAATAACCCGGTTTTTTATGACCATTCCTGAAGCCTGTCAATTGGTTCTTGAAGCATTTGTGATGGGTAAAGGCGGAGAGATTTTCGTTTTTGATATGGGTGACTCCGTTAAAATTATTGATCTTGCCAAAAAAATGATTCAATTGAGTGGACTAACGCTTGATAAAGACATCAGCATTCAATTTACAGGACTTCGTCCAGGTGAAAAGTTGTATGAAGAATTATTGGCCAATGAAGAAAATACGCAAGCAACACATCATCCAAAAATATTAATAGCCCATTCGAGAGAAAATGATCTTGATGTTATTCAAAAGATTAATGCTTTAGCGCCTTTATTTGATTTGCAAGACAACGATGAAATGGTAAGGCAAATGAAAATACTAGTCCCTGAATTTATTAGTAATAATTCAGCTTTTGAAAAATTAGACTTTCCATGATCGCACCTCTTAAAATTCAAGTTAGATTTTCAGATCTAGATATCCTTGGCCACGTAAACAATGTGACTTATTTAAGTTACTTCGAAATGGCCCGCGTGTATTATTTTAAAGAATTGGTTGGTACTAAATGGGATTGGCAAAGAAAAGGTGTAGTGCTTGTAAAAAATGAAGTAGAGTACCATATCCCTATCTTACTCTATGACGAGCCATCAATTACTCTTTATATGAGAACTTTAGGTAACAAGAGTTTTACTTTGAGTTATAAAATTGAAGTGAAAGGGAAAATTTATACTACAGGATCTTCTACCTTAGTTTGTTTTGATAGTACCACCCAAAGTTCCATAGAGATTCCAAAGGAAATGAGAGAAGCGTTTAATAAAATTGAAAAAGATGAAAAATAGTATCTTACTTGTCATTTGTTTTATTTCAATATCAAGCCTTTGGTCGCAAACGAACTCCTGCTATCAAAAGAAAAGAATGTGTGACAGGAAATATAATATCAACTGTTACGATAAAGTTTCTTACGATTCGGACAAAGATACCTATTTTTCGAAAGGAGATTTCTCCATGACCTTTGACGGAACTTGCGAGACCTGTTATAGAAATGGAGTGCTACAAGAAAGGGTTACCATTAAAAATGGAAAAAGAGAGGGAAGTGATACTTCTTTTTTTCAATCCGGGTGCGTACAATCTGTACAAGCTTATGTGATGGGAAAAATGAATGGTGTGAATACCGTTTATTTTGACAGTACAGGTAGAATGGAAAGGCAGGTAAGTTATTTGCTTGGTAAATTAAATGGGAAATCATTGTGGTATGAGCGCTCGGGAGATACCATTGCGCTTAAATCCTACTTAAATGACATTCAACATGGAGAACAAAGAGATTATTATCCTGGTGGAAAAATATATAAAATAGTAAACTACCAAAACGGTTTGCTTAATGGCTCGCATAAAACTTTTGATCGAAACGGTAAAATTGAGGTCGATTTGAACTATAAGGCGGGGAAAAAGAATGGAAAATGGATCTATTATCACCTCAATGGAAAGGAAGCGAAAATTGAAAATTGGGACAATGGCTTAAAAAATGGTTTGTTTATTTTCACTGATGATCAAGGTCAATTGGTGAAAAAAGAAAGTTATAAAAAAGATGTGCCAGATGGTACTTTTTTAGAAAACTATTCTACTGGTAAAATGAAACATCAAACCATCTACAAGGATGGAGTCCTTATTAATGAAATTAAAATCGATGATTACGGCGTTCAAGTATATAAATTTGACCTAGCAGAACAAAAAGCTAAGGCTAAATCTGACAAGCAAAAAGCAAAAAGTAAAGAGGACGGGGAAGATGATGATATTCAGGATGTGATCGATGAAAAAAATAAGAAAAAGAAAAAGAAGCATTAAATCAATCCTAAAAGCAGACTAAGACCCATCAATATCAAACCCAAAGCAACGATGTTTTTTACTGCAGCATAACTGGTTTTTTTAAACAATCTTTTACCAATAAAAGAACCGGAAAAAGCAGCTAAGATTCCCACAAAAACTAGAGTTAGTGGAAGATCATCTCTGACGAGACCTTCACTGTAAATACTCAGTCGTGTTAGATCTACTAATAATGAAACCGCTATTGTAGTCGAAATAAAAACCTCTTTTTTATCCACTTTACTGCTTAAAAACGCTGCCCTAAGCGCTCCCTGATGTCCGGATAAACCACCGAAAAAACCAGAAATTAATCCTCCTAGGGTTAAACCAACGGACTTTAGAGAAAAATTGGGGATGTATTCAACTATTGCAAATAAAAGCATCAGTATACCTACTAACATTCCAATATAACTTACTTCATGAGTTTTCTCGAAAAAAGTCATTTGGTAACAAAGTCCAAAGCCATCAATGAGTCTCAATAACAATGCTCCTATTGCGGATCCAATTAGGGCAGCACCACCAAATTTTAGAAGTAATTTTCTATCAATTGTTGCATACACCAAGAACACTTTTAAAATATTATTTGCAAAATGAACCAATGCTGTCATAGCAATGGCAATTTCCAAGGGGACAAATAACGCAAATGCGGGGAGTAGAAGAGTTCCTAAACCGAATCCTGAAAAAAAAGTGAGCGTCGAAGCAATGAAGGAAACAAAAAGGATAATTAGAAGAGGTAGGTATTCGTTCATTGTCATTAACTTTACACAAAAATACACAAGATGATTGACTTAAGAAGTGATACCGTAACTCAACCAAGTAAAGAGATGTTGGACGCTATGTTCCAAGCAAAAGTCGGCGATGATGTTTTTGGTGAAGATCCCACTGTTAACGAATTAGAATCATATACCGCTGGCTATTTTGGAAAAGAAGCGGCATTGTTTTGTTCCTCTGGAACGCAGACAAATCAAATCGCTATTAATGTACATGTACAACCAGGATGCGAAGTTATTTGCCATGAAGAAAGTCATATTTATAAATACGAAGGAGGTGGAATTGCTAAAAACTCGGGTGCTTCTGTCCGACTACTCCATGGAGATCGAGGTCGCATTCAAGCAAACGAAATAGCAAAATATCTAAATCCTAAACACGATGTTCATTTTCCATTGACAGCATTAGTCTCTTTGGAAGATACCGCCAATAGAGGTGGTGGTGCTATTTATGATTTCAATGAAATAAAAACAATAAGAAAGTTATGTCAAACAGAAGGTTTGCCTCTTCATTTGGATGGAGCAAGATTAATGAATGCACTTGTTGTTAATCAAATCAATCCAATCGAATATGCCAATGAATTTGATAGTATCTCCCTATGTTTATCCAAAGGATTAGGAGCTCCCATTGGATCAGTTTTATTGGGCAATAGAGATTTTATTACTAAAGCAAGAAGAGTTAGAAAAGTTTTTGGTGGCGGCATGAGACAAGCTGGTATCATCGCTGCAGGAGGATTGTACGCGCTGAAAGAAAATGTTGCCCGACTTTCTTTAGATCATTTACATGCAAAACAACTAGAAAATTGCTTGAATAATTGTTCATGGGTGCAAAGTGTATTAGAAGTGCAAACTAATATCGTAGTTATTCAACTTGTGGATGCAGAAAAAAGAGATTTTTATATTGAAAAATTAGCCGTTAACGGAATAAAAACAATGGCTTTTGGTATAGGCATGATTAGAATGGTTACCCATCTTGATGTAAGTGAAGATCAAATTTCTTTCGTAGTAGAAATCCTAAAATCTTTCTCATAAATATGTAACCTTTTGTTGCTTTTAGTACTATAATTTACTACGGAAATAAAAACAGAGTAATATGGTATTAAAGATACTCTCAATAGTAAATTTTTTATTGTTAATGAATCCATTGTTTGGTCAAAATGACCCTTGTATTACGACTGACAAAAAACAAAAGAAATCAATTGACGAAGCAAAAATAGAACCCGATTTTGAAAAATCTTCCATTCTGTATACTGCTGTATTACAAAAATATCCCGACAATGCTGAAGCTCCCTATCTCTATGCAAAAAGATGCTATACTTATGCTATGCGTTGTTTTGACAAAGAAACTACGATTGGTGTAGGGGAACAAAATCTCAAAAAATCATTCGTTCTCTTTCAATTGGCGCTTAAAAAATGTCCATCCATACATGCAGATTGCCCTTATTACATAGGCTCTATTCTGTTATCCAATGGGGAGAAAGAGAAAGCAGCAAAAAACCTACAAGCCTTTCTTGATTTCCCTCAAGACGATTTCACGAGATTGCCTGGAGATTATGAAACTAAAAAAACACAAGTAATTAAATTTTTAAACGACTACGAAGAAGAGAAGAAATTACTTGATAATCCTGTGCCCTTCGACCCGAGTAAGGTAGTAAATGTAAGTTCGGCATTAGACGAGTATTTTCCGATGATTTCACCAGATAATGATTTGATGTTTTTTACTAGAAAGGTAGATCGCACCAATCTTGGTGATATAGCCACCAATGTAAGAGAGGAATTTACGGTAGCAACTAAGAATTCAACTTCGAATCAATTTTCTTCTGGACAAGCCTTACCGAATCCTTTCAATGATGGTAGTTTTTATAATTATGGAACAGCAAGTTTATCCGTTGATAATAAAGAGATGATTATCTGTGCCTGTAAAATGGAAAAAGTATACAATCAAAATTATTTGAATTGCGATTTATACACCACAACATTTAAACGAAGTGGTAAAGGTGGAAACGATTTCCAATGGGCACCGTTAGTCAATATGGGTGAAGGAATTAACACTAAAGATGGTTGGGAAGCGCAACCTTCGCTTTCTGCTGATGGAAAATTACTTTTTTATACCACCCTGCGCAAAGGATCTAGAGATAATGATATTTATTTCTCTGAAAGAATGCCTGATGGTTCCTGGTCGCTTGGAAAACCATTTGACATCGTGAATACAGCAGGGAAGGATAAAAGTCCCTTTTTTCATCAGGATGGTGAAACCTTGTATTTTGTTTCGGAAAGTAATGAACTGAGAAAAGGAGTTGGAGGTCTTGATATATTCTACATTAGAAAAGAGAAGGATGCGTGGACAAGCCCTAAGAACATTGGGTATCCCATTAACTCTAGTGAAGATGAATTGGGTCTATTTGTTTCTACAGATGGGAAATCAGCTTACTATTCCAGTATGAAAGAAGGAGATTGGAATATATATTCATTTGATTTGTACAAAGAGGCGCGACCACAAGAAGTGGTTATCATCAAAGGTGAACTTAAGGATGAAAATAATGAGGTGATCACAGATGCTGAAATTGAGGTTACTTATGAAGGCAGTGATGAAAAAACAACCTTTAAGGTAAACGGAGATGATGGTAAATATGCAGCTGTTGTCAAAGTGGATCAAGCGGATGTTCTTGCACTAACGGTGAAAAAAGAAGGATTTGCATTTACCGCTAAACTTATAGAAACAGAGGTATTAAAAAATCCAGAATCTAAACCAAGTCCAACCGATTTCAAGTTAGAAACTATTAGTCCAGAAAAGGCCTATAATATCAATGATATTTTATTTGCCAGTGATTCCTATGTCATCACCTCAAAAGCTCAATTAATCCTTTCTGGATTTGCTTCGTATTTAAAAGAAAATGAAAGTCTTAACATCATTATTCAAGGTCATACAGATGATCTTGGGGTTGACAATGAGAACAAAATACTCTCGCAGCAGAGAGCTGATGGTGTTAGAAGCTTCTTGATCTCAAAAGGAGTTTCAGAAGAAAGAATGACTGCCGTTGGCTATGGGGAGAGTAAACCAAAATATCCAAACATTAGCGAGGAAAACAGAACGAAAAATAGAAGAACTGAATTCATGATTCAAAATTAATTCAATCTATTTTTTTACCACTCAAGAAAATATTGGACAAAAAAAAAGGGACTTAAAGTCCCTTATATAATTTCTAGCTCTTAAGCGCGATTATAGTTTTTCTTCTCACGGATACGAGCAGATTTTCCAGTACGTTCTCTAAAGTAGAATATTCTAGCTCTTCTAACTGCACCATGTTTAACTACTGAAATCGCATCTAAAAATGGAGATGAAATTGGGAAGATACGCTCCACTCCGATGTTACCAGACATCTTACGAACTGTAAATGTTTCTGTTAAACCAGTACCTCTTCGTTGCAATACAACGCCTTGGAATTGCTGAATACGCTCTTTGGTTCCTTCCTTAATTTTATAGGATACTATAATCGTGTCTCCTGCACCAAACTTCGGTAAGTCATTTGCTGCTACGATTTCTTTTTGAATTTCACTGATAAAGTTCATGACAATTATTTTAACCCTTTATTCCTAATGGGGGTGCAATATTACAAAATATTTCTTGAAACTCGGAATGATTTTTAGAAAAATTTTACTGAATTTATTTTAACCAAGTTTTTTAATGCTGGAAATTGATGCAAGTGGCAGTAAAATGAACTCATTCTCAAGGCTTACGAGTAAATAAAAAGTCCGTAATCAAGATTTATTTTAATTGAACAAATACATCAAAATCATCAAGAACAACAGTACACCATAAATAATAAGCAGCTGTTTATTGGTTGTGGTTTCGTTTTTCGAGTCCTGAACTTTTTGCTGTGACTGCGTCTTTTGGGCAGGACGAACCGTTTGGTTTTGAGTCGGGCGTGTTGGAGGAGTAACGCGAGGAGTCGAAACGGGTTCCATTGCGTATTTTTCCCATTTCAAAATATGCGAGTCTCCAAGTCGAACCTCATCGCCCATGCCAAGTAAAGTATAACCCTTTAAACGCTTATTGTTGACATAAGTGCCAAAAGGAGATTCCATATCGGTGATAAATACATTTCCTGTAGCGTCTCTAAAAAGTTCTAAATGCAAATTTCCAATGTCATCTTTATTGATAACGAGATCGTTTTCCGGTGCACGGCCAATTCGAAGAAGGAGCTTTTCACTCATATTGCTTAGAAAATTAATTTCTTTAATTGCTTTCTAGATTTTGAAATAGTAATGATTCCATCTTGGAAAACGATTATAAACAAAATTAGTGAAAATCAGTTAATAAATTCCTTGAGTCTTGTTAATATTAGTGCGCAACATATCTTAACTTTATACTTTAAATAATACTCATGGGAAAGGTTATCGCAATTGCAAATCAAAAAGGTGGTGTCGGCAAGACTACTACAGCTATTAATCTGGGTGGATGCCTTGGAGTATTAGAATATAAAACACTTATTATTGATGCAGATCCGCAAGCAAATTCTACTTCTGGAACAGGATTCGACCCTAGGTCAAATAAAAATATTTATGATTGTTTGGTCAATGGAGTGGATCCTAAAGAAATTATTTTAAAAACGGAGAGTCCTAATCTAGATCTTTTACCTTCCCATATTGATCTTGTTGGCGCGGAATTAGAAATGATTAATCTTCCAGAAAGAGAATATTTATTGCGCAAGGCTATTGCCAAAATCAAAGATGAATATGACTTTATTTTAATTGACTGTTCTCCCTCTCTGGGTTTAATTACCATTAATGCCTTAACCGCTGCGGATTCGATTATGATTCCGGTGCAATGTGAATATTTTGCCTTAGAAGGTTTAAGTAAATTATTAAATACCATAAAAATCGTTCAAGGAAGACTGCATCCAGACCTGGAAATAGAAGGCATGCTTTTAACCATGTACGACACGCGTTTACGTCTTGCCAATCAAGTAGTAGATGAGGTGAAAACTCATTTTCAAGAACTTGTTTTTGATACGATTATCCATAGAAATACTACACTTACCGAATCTTCAAGTCATGGTGCAACGGTGATTATGCATGATGCAAGCTCGAGAGGAGCAGTTAATTACCTCAATTTTGCGAGAGAATTTCTACAGAAAAACAATCTTACGAAAATTGGAAATGAAGATAAAATAATAGAAATTGACAATGAACTCTAACACAAAAAAACAACCTGCATTAGGAAGAGGTTTAGGTGCTTTATTATCTAATGCAGATACTGATATCACTTCATTCTCAGGCGCTAACTTAGGTACTATTGCCTTACTTCCTATCAGTGCAATTGAAGCAAATCCCTTTAATCCGAGGTCAAACTTTGATCATGATGCACTTGAAGAGCTTGCTATATCTATTGCTACGCATGGAATAATTCAACCGCTAACCGTACGTAAACTAGGACGAGAAAACTATCAATTAATATCTGGAGAAAGAAGATTTCGTGCAGCTCAATTGGCTGGATTAACTGAAGTTCCTGCTTACATCCGTGTTGCTAACGATCAAGCCATGCTAGAAATGGCGCTGGTGGAAAATATTCAACGAGAAGATTTAAATGCCATTGAAGTCGGATTGTCCTATCAGCGATTGATTGAAGAATGCAATCTAACCCAAGAACAATTGGGACAGAAAATTTCTAAATCTAGATCAGATGTTACCAATCATTTGCGCTTACTTAAACTTCCTGCCGAAATTCAAGCAGGCGTTCGCGACAATCAAATTTCAATGGGACATGCAAGAGCATTGGTCGCTGCAGGTGATGCTGCAGCACAATTAGCCTTATTTCAAGAAATTATTCAAGGGCAATTGTCTGTACGAGCTATTGAACAAAAATTAAAAGAAGGAAAAACTGGAGTAAGTTCAACACCAACAACGAGTACAAAAACAAACACACCTCTTAATGCTATTCAAATGGTATTTAAAGGTGAATTGGAAACGAAATTAAGTGCTGTGATTGAAATACAAAAAAGAAATGATGGTAAGGGCAAATTGATTATTCCTTTTAAATCGGATGGAGATTTCAATCGCATTATTGCACTACTGAACGGTGAATGAAAACAGTCTTTTACTTTTGCTTGTTTTTCTCGACTGCCCTCTATGCTCAGGAGGCCAAGAATCCTGATAGTTTAAAGGTGAAAAATGAATTAGATACGGTACATTCTTTTAAAAAAGCTATAATTTTTTCTGCTTGTTTACCCGGAGCTGGACAAGTCTACAACAGTTTAGCCATGAAAAATGGACCTAAAAAAGCGTATTGGAAAGTTCCGTTAATTTATGCTGGATTAGGGGCTACCGGATATCTTTTAATCTCCAATCAAAAGCTAAAAAACAATCTCAAACAAGAATATATCCTTCGAGGTACTGGACAACAAACTGCAGAATGGGCGGCTTATGATGATCCAGCGGTGCTGAGCTTGTATCAACAAGCATTGAGTTTTCGCGATTTATCTATTTTAGCCTTTGGTGCAGTGTATTTAATTCAAATCTTAGATGCTGGAGTTGAGGCCCATTTTGTTTCTTTTGATGTGAGTGATAACTTGAGTTTGACAGTGGATCCGGTGTTAATGAATCTTAAAACACCCGGATTTAGCATTAAAATGAACTTCCGTTAAATTACGATTGCATACATTTGTTTTATGAAGATAGCATTGATTGGATACGGGAAAATGGGCAAAGCAATTGAAAGCTATGCCGTTCAGCGTGGCCATGAAGTCGCGGTGAAAATTGACAGTAGTACTTTGCTAAAAGATACTGACCTAAGCCAATGCGATATTGCTATCGAATTCACGCGACCAGAATTAGCGGTTGACCATATCCTTCATTGCATCTCTATTGGAATCCCTATTGTGGTGGGAACAACTGCTTGGAAAGAAAGATTAAACGAGGTAGAAGCTGCTGTATCACAACAAAAAGGTTCTGTTTTATATGCCAGTAATTTTAGTATCGGCGTAAATTTATTTTTTGCGATCAATAAGGAATTGGCTCGTATCATGGCTCCTTACAAAGAGTATAAAGCATCGATCGAGGAAATTCATCACACACAAAAAGTTGATGCGCCGAGTGGAACTGCCGTTACAATTGCAGAAGGTATTTTGGAGGAAAACAAAAATTATACCCATTGGGAATTGACCCATGACCCATCTAAAGTGGAAGAACAAAATTTAGCCGTGATAGCCAAGCGTGAAGATAGTGTTCCTGGGACACATCTTGTTCAATACACAAGCGATATCGATACCATTTCCTTTGAGCATGTGGCACACAATAGAGATGGATTTGCACTTGGTGCTGTGATTGCTGCCGAATGGCTGGGCAATAAAAAAGGATTATTTACAATGCATGATGTACTAAAAATTAACTTATGAGCTTTTTATATTTTTATCTATTAATACTGGTTCACCCCTATTTATCTTTATGGTGGATTTCGTTTCCTAAGGCAGGAAGAAAATCATGGGAAGCCTTAATTCCTGGATATAATTATTTTGTGGTTTTTAAAATTACTTGTTCCAAACCTTATTGGTCCCTCCTATTGGTATTTCCTGGGGTACATCTCGTAATGTTGGCGGTTGCCAATGTAAGTTACCTGAGACGCTTTGGGTATTTTAGCTTCGGACAAACACTACAAGCCATATTTTTCCCTTATATCTTAAGTTATAAGATTAGTAAAGATGATGCAGTTTTTGGCAAAGAAACCAATTGGTCGAATTCTAAAGAGATTGAAACAAGAAAATGGAGTGATCACATTGCCTTATTTTTAAGTCTACCCGTTCTAGGTCATGCAGTTGCTTTAGCAATTGGAGCAGTGTCAAGAGATAAACCAGGAACCAAATCAAGAACCAAAGAATGGGGAGATTCTATCATCTTTGCCCTGGTAGCTGCAAGTATTATTAGAACTTATGTATTTGAACCTTTTCAAATCCCAACAGGTTCAATGGAAAAAACACTTCTTGTAGGTGATTTTTTATTCGTGAACAAATTAGCTTATGGACCGAAAGTTCCGGTTACCCCGCTCTCCTATCCATTGGTCCATAATAATGTTCCTTGGATCAATATTCCATCTTATACCACCCTTGAAAAAGGATCTTACACCAGATTGCCCGGATTTATTAAAATAAAAAATAATGATGTGGTGGTCTTCAATTACCCTTCTGGAGATACTGCGGTCTATGATCCAAGAGTTCCAGACGGATTAATGGGTCATGACTATCATGGTATTTTGAATGAAGAAGCATTTTACCAATTTAAAAGTTCAGGTGAAATAGCACAAAAAAATCAAGATTTATTAACCAATTACAAATCAAAAGGTTTGTCTGACAGTCTTGCAATGATGCGTGCTAATCAAGATTTACTTGGATTCTTCATCAATACACACAATCGTTGGAAGCAATTGGCACGTGAAAAACTTGCTCGTGGAGAATTTCCAGGAGAAGGAAGTATGGAGTTGCACAAAGGTTTAATCTATAGACCTGTTGATAAAAGAGAAAACTACATCAAACGTTGTGTAGGAATTCCAGGTGATTATTTAGAGGTGAAGCGTTCTGTTTTATATGTTAACGGTAAACCAGCTTGGGTAGCTCCTTTCCAATGTTTGCAGTACAAAGTCAACAAGCAAACCGTTACTTTTCCTTCAGCTCAAGAAATGGATGATCGTTATGGACTTGAGAATGCTCCTGACCAAACCAGAAATGATTTTATAGATTATAATCTAGAGTATTACTTACTTACCCTAACCAAACAAGAAAAGGCAAAAATAAAACGTGATTTTCCTTCAGCAAAGTTCGAAATATATATTCCAAGTGAAGAAGGTATGGATGCTGCGGCACTTCTGATTAAAAAGAAAGAAGGACTTACGCCTCAACAAATGATTGAAAACTTAAGGACTTTCCCTAAAGATTTTAAGATTACCAATACAACAACAGATTTTCAACGCTTTCAAATCCCAAGTGCTGGTCAAAAAATCAAAATTTCAAAAGATAATATCGCTTGGTACCGTCGTATCATTACTGCGTATGAAGGACATCGTTTGGAAGAAAAAAAGACTGGTATTTTTATTGATGGGAAATTAGCGACTACCTACACTTTCAAAATGAACTATTATTGGTTGATGGGTGATAATCGATATAATTCGGCAGATTCAAGGATTTGGGGCTTTGTTCCAGAAGATCATGTCGTAGGAAGAGCATCAATTGTCTGGTTTTCTAAAAGTGCCTACAAAGGAATTAGATATGACCGAATCTTTAAAATGATTCATTAATGCCTGTTTTTCCGACGGCCTATTTTCCGTCAATTTGCTACATTCAGAAATTAATTCATTTTGGGGAGATTCAAATTGACTTAGGAGAACATTACATCAAACAAACCATTCGGAATCGTTGTGAGATTTTAACATCTAATGGCGTACTTAAATTGAGTATTCCATTAGTGCACGACAAAACAAAAAAGTTAGGTACTCAAGAAATAGAAATTGATTACAGTCAGCGGTGGCAATCCATCCATTGGAGAGCAATTACCTCAGCTTATGCCTCTTCCCCCTATTTCGATGATTACGCTTTGGAGATTCAAACCTTAATTGAACAAGAGGATGCTTTTCTCTATTCAAAGAATCAAGCGATTTTAGC
>Ga0114960_10000431_pt1 | contig 35336 bp, 49 predicted proteins | sample C_130625_MF_Meta_FD_92637 | JGI IMG/M metagenome (GOLD analysis project Ga0114960, IMG submission 92637) | Freshwater microbial communities from Lake Croche, Canada to study carbon cycling - C_130625_MF_MetaG | ecosystem: Environmental > Aquatic > Freshwater > Lake | place: Lake Croche, Canada...
CGTTCCCGGAGCCACCGATGCAAAGCATCAATGCAAAGCACCGTATCGGTCGCTTACATCTTCTCACCATACAAGCTTGTATTGATTGGACGGGGTTCTGGAACAAGTGGAGTGCTGATATCACGAATGTAACCAATGTACTGAGAAATACCTGTTCCAATTTGTCCCACTGCAGTCTTGATAACAATACCATTCATAAGTGAAACTTGTTCAGGAAGATCTCCATATGGGTTATAAGAATTGTTAATGTAAACCATGCGCATGAGAGTCATGACATCACTTCGTTCTTGGTAATCGATTGAAATACCAGTGCTATTTTTGAATGTGCTTCGGATATCATTTTGAATTTTTGCATAATTGAAATCCGAAAAAAAGAGGTTACCAAGTGGAGTTGGTGTTTGTTGTACAGTCTGCAGAATGGAAGTCATTTGTTATTATTCGCTTTGAAAAAAAAAGTAGAGTATTATAAATGCTTCTCGGCGCTGATTTTGACACGACATACTCAACCCCCGCCATAATGGGTCCTCAACCCTATCAGTACAAACCAAAGTGCAAAGCTCCCGAGTGCTTCATAGGATCTTATGCCCCTATTACTCCGGCTGGATATATGGGTCCCTATTGGGTCAATACATACTTTCTCGAGCCTGATCGCAGGCGCGAACTCGCTGGACCTGTGATAATCAGGAGCGACTTTCTCAACAAGTGCAATACTTAAAGTTTTTGATACTATTTATAACAAGAAAGATGAGGTTCACCAGTATCTCTTCCGATGACATTGTTCTCGATGTTTACACAAACCGCTCAATTCGTGTTGAGCCGATTCATTTCCAGATTCCCAGAATGTACATGCCGTTTGGTGTTTCTGGATTTACTCCACCTTATGGACAGACCAAGTACAATGTTGACTTTTCCATGAAGGGCTGGGATCAGTCGGGTGGGTACGTGAACAAGTTTTATGAGTTTCTCCAAATGATTGAAAACAAAGTTATCGATCATGTCGAGACACAATGTGAAAAGATTTTTGGTTCAAAGTTGCCCCGTGAAGAATTAATTGGACTTTTCAATTCAAACATTAAATTTTCTCCAAACCATGATCCCAAGTTTCGCGTCAAGGTGTCGGACAAGACTCAATTCTTTGACGTGAATGATGCTGAACTTACTGGTGAACTTTCAGAGGGACTCTATAAGAGGTACTCTGGCGCTGCATTTGTTCAGTTTGGAAACATTTATTTTTTCAACAAGAGGTTTGGAATCACGTGGACCATTGAGCAGATGAAGATTTATGAACCTCAGAGACTCCATGGTTTTAGTTTTTCTGAACAAGATGGCGGCGACTGTGGTGACGGTGACGAGGAGGCGGTGATCCCAAAGCTGTCTGGATGTCAATTCAAGGTTTAGATTTTCTCCCAAATGGAAAGTGTAATAGCAAGTGTCATTGGTGCTATCCAGTGATCATATGTTTTGAAACGATGAAAACCACATAAATGTGAAACTGCCATGATACTAGTTACAAGTGTTGCAATCAAAAAAATGTAAAAAAGTATTCTTTCAAGTTTCATTGTAATAATACAATGAAATTTTATTATATTTGAGTATAATAAAATGCCATATTCTATACGAAAACTTCCTGGAAAAGAAAAGTATCGTGTCAAACAAATGAACACTGGTAAAATTGTTGCCAAGGGTACAACACTCAAAAAAGCCAAAGCACAAGTACGTCTTCTATATGCAATCAACCGGATAAAGAGAGGATAATAGCACAATACGCACGCTGTGCTTCTTTAAGAACATTACCTCTGATAACTTGATATCCTGAATCACCTAATTTTTTCTTGGCAGCTGTAACACAATCATTCCAAACTTGTAATTGATCAATCATTTAATCTACACTGATATTATTTACCCCAATTGTTTAACACTTCCAGATTCTTCACGACGTTTACGTTTTGCATCATTTAATTCCTGATTACGAGCCGCTTGGTCTGGATTGGCTTTCGCTTTATTTTCTTGTTTGATTCGTTTTCTTTCAGAATCAGTCATTTCTGCATTTGGTTTCTTTTTTTCTTCTTTTTTATTTTGAATTTGTGTAGTTGTATGATTTTTTCCCATTATACAACTAACATTTATTTATTAAGTACACTTATTACGCAATACTCAATATCATCTTTATTGAAGACATTTCCATGACTCTGACACAATGGACAATTCTTATAAATCTGTTCAGTCAGAGGATGATTATGAACTGGTGCCACCTTTTTGACAACCTTCTTCTTGTTACCACGAGTTGTTTTTATACCAGAATCACTCCTAGACTTTTTGATACGCGCCTTGAGTTCAATAACAGAACCTTCTGAATTAATACCATAATGAATACATTCAGAAATAAGATCTGATTTCTTCATCTTGGAAAGCGAAATAGTTTCAAAAGATTGCAGAGTATACTTCATTGACAGCTCTTTATAATTGAGGCTGTAGTCCTTTGCAACATGTTTTAAAATATCGAGTATCAAACTCTCATAAAGTGCCATTCTTTGTTTATTATTAGTTCATTTACAGCGTGAATACATTTGAGACACATATTTTTTAATAGAGCGTTTTTTTACAAGCTGTACTACTATTTCATTTTTTTAAATTTTGAGGAAAGTGTTTCGTGAATACTCTTCGCTTTGGGCTTGCTTGACTTGGCAATAATTGATTTACCAAAAATGAGTTCAATAAAATCATCTAGTTTTTTACTATTTCTCTTCATATAATCATCATGTAAAATCATCTTTTCAAGTATATAGTCCGGATATCCAAATCCCTTGGCGGCTCGAATTCTGATATCAAGAGGAGCCATCTTTCCTTTTCTCTGATACTCGTAGACAGGTTCCATTGGAACTGTAAACTTGATACGTACTGTGCCATTCTTGAGCACCTTCATGTTTGAAAATACATGAAGAGGATCACTTGGTACCACAAATTTCTCATGTGTATTATTGTTAATAGGTTCTGGTTCAAGAAAGTGCAACTGACGAATCTTATCAGCCTCTTCATCAGAAACGTTTAAACTGTGTATGTACCCTTCTATATTATGAATAGGTTTGAAAGTGTAATAAGAAAAATTACGAATCTTTTTATTGAAAATACTTTCAATTCGTTCAGAAAATTTGCATGTTGTAACAGGTGGTGACTCGATAATTCGTCTCTTGACGGTGGGGCGAATCTTAGGTGTGGGGTCATACTCATCGTCGTCCATTCTTTACTAATAATTTATATTTAACCTGAACAAATTTGAAACACATATTTTTTTAAAAATGATATTATATATGTTGTTACTAGCTCTTTTGATGTCCCTAACATTGCAAATATTTGGATTTTATATCGGATGTAGAAATCAGTGTCTCTTGACACATGAACAATTGAAAAAGTTTCTCATAATAAATAGAATTGTTTCACTTGTACTATATGTTGTATGGATTACAATGAAATATGGGAGTATATTTCAGTCTAATATGATGTACAATAGCATTGCGTTAATTTTTATTACAATTGGGCAATATCTCAATGTAACTGTGTACCAGAAACTGGGTGAAGATCTTGTGTATTATGGTCGAGAGTACGATAAAGAAGGTGAATACCTCACAAAATTTCCATTCAATATGAATCATCCTCAATACACGGGTGCAATACTAACAATATTAGGAGTATTTTTTCTTACAGGATTTAATAAAAATGGAAACATTAGAAAAACAAATTTGTATGTACTTTCGTATATGATTGTACTCTATTTAATCAGTGTATGCATTGAAAATAAATGTCAAAAGAAAAAGTGTTAAAACAACCAGGGACGTTTTTGCTTCTTAACCTTTTGAAGTTCAGCACGAGTCTCTGCAAGCTCCTTCTTCAACTTTTGGAGCTCTTCAAACATAAAATCAATACAGCCAATGTATCCAGCAAAGCGATACTTTTTAGCTATCCCTATTAAAAATTTTCCCATGTCAATCTCTTCTTCATGATCAGACACGTGTACATAAACTTGTGTTGAAAGTTGTTCATCCGTAGCTGGAATATTAAATTGAATGTTATTCATCCTACTAGTATAGGAACCAAACTCTTTAACTTTTTTCTCAGACTACTATTAAATGAAGTTTGGATTAATCTCAATGTTTGCAATCTACCTCGTGTTCAAGTTCTTTTTCAATATTCTGACTTCAATGCTTACACTTAACAAGAAAATATCAGTACAAACTTTTTCCGCAATTTCTATGATTGAGAATCTTATTTCACTCGTCTTTGCTATTATGATTATTCGCCTAGCTGTGAAATCCGGTGGTAAGGCATAAAGAAATACATGTAACTATTAATAAATGTTTAAAAGTTTGTACAAAAGTATAGAAGAGTTTTTGGCTCAAATTTATCCCTCAACGTCACTTTCACCATCCTCTTCGACAAGTGACATGTCTGAATCAGACTCTGATTCCGAATCAGATGGGGTATAATCATCATCCGATTCATCTAACAAAATATATCCACCGTCCACCTTTTTAAATCCAGCAGAAGCCTCTGTATCTTCTGGATTGTAAAAACCACTGATACACTCTCGATCTATTTCACAGGGATCCTCATAATCGTAGATACCCTTCTTCTTGTAACTCAGATACCTAACAGTGACGGTGTCCTTGTTTTCTTGGACGACTTTGGCGAGGGATGTGCCAGATGTTGTTTCAACATCAACGAGCATTTTTAATAATAATATGTAAATCTTTTTAAATAACTTCTAAAGTTGTTATTTCTACGCCATTACTACTCGAAAGCACTATTCTATCATCTTCTCGGAAAAGCCGCATCATTCCTTCGGGAAGCTGGTCATTGTCGTACAAGTTGTTCAGAATGTTCCGAATATCATTACTCAGACGATTTGTCATGTTAATTTCTATGTCAACTTCCAAAGAAATCTTTGGTCTGCGAACCGATGTACGGCAATAGGGGCACCGGTGATCATTCTTGAACCAGGGGTAAATGCAACATGTGTGGTACGCGTGACCACAAATAAGAGTGCACACCTCCTCCCCAGAAGAAGTTTTCTCAAAACAGATGGAACATTCCCGCGAATGAACATTGCAAACCTTGAGTCCATTGCATGTCTTGTTCTTACAAACACGACCCTCCCGCGTTTTGTAAGAACAACGAGTCATTCTTTCTTTACCAATAGTTCATTTGTAACCTGGGTACAACTGAGACATTTCTTTTTGAGTACCAAGTTTTTAAAAACCGATTGGAGGCAAAGCCTCCAATTCGTGAACTGTCTCACAAGTGGTCGGAGACCACTTGGTTTTTAAAAAACCAAGACTCAACATTTCCAGCGTTTTGAGCAATTGAGACATGTGACAAATGTCGTCATGGGTTCATCCGCACTCCTTGTCTGCATCTGGAAATATGTAGTACGTTTCGACTTGCACTTGCCACATGTAAACATTCCTTCAAAGTCCTTTTCATCTTCGAGTCTCTTTGCTGACATTAACTTTCTCGCGTGAAATTCGTGTCGTTCACGAATAGCTTGTGCGGCGACACCAACTGGGTTCAGACCCACAGCGGTCAGTCCAGCAATGGTATTTGTTTTAACCTCCTTGTTGAGGATTCTTTGAGCTAAATCAGAGTGTTCCAAGTTGTATTTGATATTTAAAAACTTTTTCTTGTAGCGTTCTGTAAACATCTTATTTTCCCACGCAGGAATCTCACCTTTGAGTCTAGTATCGCGAACAGTCCAGTTAAATACACTCTTCTCCATATTGTATGGCATAGGATCAGTGGTCTTCTGCTTCAAAAGGTTTGCAAACTGAGACAGAGCATATTCACGAATACTCATCTTTCTTTCTTTACTAGTAGTAACTTTTTAACGTTAGTAATTTTGAGACACATTTTTAATAATTCTCAAATAATTAAAGTTTTTACCACCTATATTATCAAGTAAGATGTGTGATCAGTGGGTTCATGATTTCATTGATACAAGGATACTCGATGACAGATTCGACGTTGAAGATTTTACAGATTTCACGGCAACTATTACGAACTCTGATGTACCAATATTTCGTGATCTGACAAACACTTGGAAACTTCAATTTGAATTTGATCAAAATAATCACTTCAAGTGGAAGGCGATAGAGTACGAAGACGAAGATGATCCTCATGGTATTTGTGTTTTGGAAGGAAATCTGAAACTAGCAAAGACTGAATATCCAAAAAAATGGTACCCAGATAGGCTCAGTGAAGATCCGGATACAATTGATTTTGTAAAAGCTGTATTTCCAGACTCTGATGTTGATCAGTTGGTACCGGAACGAAATGTTTTTCAGATTGACGATGAAATGACTGATTTTGATCGAATGGAATGTTCTTCTGGATACATATATTTAGAGTTTTCAGTAACACATTGATAAATGTTTGAGTGGTTGGATTATATTGATGATAGGTGGACAAAATATCGTTTACTCTTTGAATTATTACTTCATCAAGTTGAAAGTGAACAATGGGTCGAACTTGCTGAAATTCCAAGTGAAATTGAAAAAATTTTGCAAAAACTTTGTAGAGATGTATTTCCTATTAAAACGAAATCAGTTGAGTGTGTAGAATTAATATTAGAACATGCACTAATTGCGAGTATCAATTCCCAATTATTGTTCCTGACAAATAATTTTGACTTTTGCGTATCGAATGCTGTGTATGCTTGTTTTAATAGAATACACAGCAGTCCTATTTTCAAGAAAATGATTAATGAGCACCGGCTACTCTGGATGGCTACCCGAAAAATACAGTTCTGCTGGAGGCGTTGTATATCAAACCCCAATTACACACTGTGTAAAAGACGAATAATACGTGAATTTAATGAATGTCAAGACTTATTTAGAACCAAACTGCTTGTAGATCATCTTGTGTGCAAGACCATAAACGAGAGCGAGCACCACAGCGTGTGTCAGAGCCACCACCTTTTTGCTGCCTCCTGGGGGTAGGCTAACAAGGACACCGGGGGAAAGGATGAATGCAAGGACAACCAGAAAGAAAAACATAACAAAGTTCATTTACTGTAAACAAATTTTATTTTTTTTATCCACTACTAATAAATGAAGGTTCGCCTGGTAAAAAAGACCGCACCAGCCACTGCACGAAAACTGGTACACGAAGCTGAGACTGGTATGAAAACAACTGGTACCATAAATAATAGAACAGCACGACTCATAGTGGTGGGTGCACTGCGTAAAGCTGGTATCGCCCTGGAGAATGCAAATATACCACCTGAAATGTACAGAAATGTCACCTTTATCAAGTCTGTCAAGTCTTTCCTGACAAAACCAAATGCCAATACAGAGCGTCGATTTCGTAATCTTGTACATCACTTTGGAGGACTGGCTATGCGCGCGCGAAAGCACAAACTTGTGGGTGTCTGGCAAAACTACCGCGCACCTCGTAACGAAGGACGATTCGACCCATCTAAGAATCGATTTGTGACGAATAACAATGCCCGACAAAAGATTACCGAATCGGTAAATCGTGGAAATGTTTTAAACATGTTGATTCCAACACAAGGTACAGGTGGTGTTGGAGCAAACTACTATCACGCAGCTTCTAATAAATCTACAAATCCTATTGCCTACGCCATAATTGGGAACAACAAGGTGAAATCACTTGCATTCCTACGCAATCAACCTACTGGAAACCGCTACATCAATCTCATTTCTGGAAAACCATCCTATGGATCCGCCATGTTAAAACGAATCATACAAAATGCTGGTAAACCGATAAAGCTAAGTGCTGTATATATGCCTCAAAATCCAGCTCGTAATAAGCTAATTGGATTTTACCGACACTTTGGTTTCAAAGCAAATGGAAACAATTCAAATGCAATTGGAAAAATTCTTGGAAATTTGTCAAAAGAATCAAGTGCAAATAAACGTGAACTACTTCTCAAGCAACTAAACAAACAAGTTTTACCTAGACTAAGTTCTTATAACAAGTTATTACCCATGACGAAAATCTAAGAGTAAACCAAGTATCAACATCTGAATATCTTTTACAAGTCCATTTGTTATACGAGCAAACAATGATAAAAAATCAGGAGTCAAAAAATCACGATGCTGATGAATAATATTTGCCATGTATTGTTCATCAGTAATTTGAATGTGTTCAAGATCTGCGTAACTCGGAAACATTTATTAATAGTACATTTTACACTTGGGTATCGTTCGTACAATTATTTTTTAATACATCGTTTTTTAAAAAGCACTGCACTTACCACATAATAGGACAAGGATTACCATAGTCCCATAGAAGAGTACCTTCTCGGGTGTAATACTCAATGTCAAACGCTTCATCACGAGTCTGAACAATAAGTAAATTTTCCTCCCTGTTAAGGAGACCCCGAGCCGGAAAGTACTCCCACTCCAATTCATAGTGCCAATTCAAGAGTCGCTTTGCATCCATACGTATTGATAACCATTCACGGGGCTGATCACAGCTCTTAATCTCGGAAATTTGGCGAGTTTCGAGATTGAGAAGGAAAGGCATCTTGTTTTACCATTACTTTGTTTTTAACTTGGGTACATTTCGTACATTTATTTTTTACTATGTAATAATAATGGGACCACCACTGAAAGAATCTATAAAAAAATCACTACAAAGTCGTCTTAAAATGGTTCGTAACCGACTTGTTACTAAAAAAAATATTTTTACTGGCAAGTGGCCTGCTATAACATATAATAGAAAGGTGATCAATTTGCCGCGTTTTAACAAGTACCGGCGGGAGAGTGCGACCAAGGTATCCTTTAATAAGACCAATATGCCATTGAACAACCAGCGATACCTCGTGTCCCAGGGCAACGCTGTCAATCAAAGCTGGTTGACGCGGCAGGCTGCCTACATACGCAGTCTCAGCGACTACGACTTTCAGACCCTTGCCGCATTCACCGTTCAGTCTCATAAATGGATCGGGAGATTCATGCGAACGGGGAACTTTCCAAATCAGTACCGGTCGAGTGGAACCAGCCACATGGTGGAACCCCTGGCGGTCCAGATGCAAAAGCTGACTGGAAAACCGGACGCAAGTGTCTACACAAATAGGAACAAGGCGCTCCAAATAAAAGCCATGGAACTCTACGCCAGAGACCTACACAGGATTATTCAGAATGCACCACCAGTGCCTGCTACAATGTACGTTTACCGCGGAGTCAACGATGACGTATTCAAGGGGGAAACTGGCTCAATCCACCACACCAAGGGGTTTGTCTCAACCGCATACATGCTCAAGACGGCAGCCATCTACGGGGCGCCCCGGGGGTACAACCATCATTTTAATATTCACAGAATAAAGGTGCTCAGGGGGTCACATGTCATTGCCGCCGCCATGGTCAACCAATGGAACAAAGAGGGAGAGAATGAAATCCTCATAAACAGCAACTCCAGGTATATTGTGCGCGCCCGTCGAATCGCACGTAGAATCGTGTACCAGGGTAATTATAGAACCGAATCGGAAGATGCGCGTATAACAGATGTGACACTTTTACCCTAGTTTTCCTTGTAGTACTTTCCATCGGGACCACACAAGTCTTTGTTTGAACGAGCGTGGCTGATATCAACATACACAAGAGTACCGCTCACCGGATCTTGACTCGCAAACAACTTGCACTTGCCATTATCATAATACTTGCATGTTCGACACAACGGCGAAGACTTTGGGGTCAACGGTGCAACAAAACGCACAACTGGGCGAATCATTCTTTTTATAATAACGTTTCTCTTTTTTAATTGATAGTATCGCTAATTTTCTTTTGTAAAAATGTAAAGTTTTCTTGAATGTATTTATTGTCACTATAAGTCTCTTTATAGATTTCAAGAGCATCAAGAAGGCGTATATCAAGCGGTATACCGTATGCTATTGCCAAATCAATAATATGTTCCAAGTGGTAATAAATAATAAATTTACGATCACCTGTAAACCATCTGTATATACGATTGGGGTTCTTATCAATCTTGAGTATTCCCATACGTATATATAGTTTTTGACCCGGCTGTATTTGTAGCAAAGTATCAAGTGATAATTCGACATACTCTGAAGTCATCATTTTACCTTTTTATAAACTGAAGTCTATTTCTCTATTTACATGTTCATTCCGCGAAGGACGTTGTAGGGGTTCTTGTTCTTGAGCCCACGGAGAGACACCTTCTTCACCTTGCGCTTGGGGGACTTGGCGGGGCGCTTCTTCATTGCCATCATGGAGCGGAGGCTCTTGTAGAGGGTTCCGCCGGGGGAGAAGACCATCACATTCTTGGCAGCCATCTTTTTGGGCTTGGCAGCAGCCATTCGGCGGAGCATTGTGCCCTCACGAGGACCGCGGGCGACACCCTTGTTGGAGCGCACCTTGCGGCGGATGGGGGAGGGGACAGCCATGGGATCAGCAATCTTGGTGGCGTTGGCAGATCCCACCTGGCGAAAGGAAGCCTTGACACCGTACACCTTCTTACCACCCTCACCCAGGGCGTGGAAACCGCCGCGGGCTCCGTGGAAGATGCGTCGCTTGCTGGCATTCAGGTAATTTGTTGCGCTCATTTTACTATGTCCTGATATTTTTTTTACGCACTGTAAATCTCCCGAGCCTTGCTGGCGAGTTTGCCCTTGATCATCATAGCCGCCTCACCCTTCTTAGGTTTCTTGACTCCAAGCTCCTTCTTCGCCTTTTTCACAGCCTTGGTCCAATCCTTGAGCTGCTTGGGGACGTGCTCCACCTTGTACTTGCTCTTGTAGCCCTCGCCTGGGTGATGGACGATATCCTTTTTGTACAGGGCATCCTGACCATAACTGGTCTTTTCGGCAACGCCTTTGAAAACTTCTTCGCGGGAACCAACAGTTTTAAGAAATGCCATTTATATTACACTTGGAAAATCTTTTTGATTTCTCTAATACCTACACTACTACCTTTCGGAATCTGTTCCGCTAATCTAGGGTCGTTGAGCACCTCCGAACAAATCATCGCCTTGTGCCCCTGAAGCTCCATCATCGTCTCCTCGATACTCGGAAGTTCCCCCGACTTGTAAATCAGCTTCCGGACCACCACCTTTTTCGTCTGCCCCGTCCTGTGACTCCGAGCTATCGCCTGCATCTCCGTCGCTGGATTCCAAGCCGGACTCGTAATGTAGACCCGCGTCGCCTCCTGTATGTTGAGCCCCTGACCACCCGCTTTGATCTGAATAACAAACACACACCCGCGAGTACTCTTTTTAAACTGATCAAGCTGCTGAACCCGATCTTCTTGAGAAACCGACCCATCAATTCGGAACACCTTGATGTTTCGCTCAGTCAGTTTCTCCTGAATGTGATTCATCTCCTCCACAAACTGACAGAACACCAGACTCTTCTCCGACGGATGAGTCTCAATCATTTCGAAGAGTGTCTCCATCTTCTTCGAACGACCTTCCCATGGTTCGGGAAGTTCATCCATCTTCTTCGCCATACCATCAATGTACAGCTGTGGCCAGATCATAGTCTGTCTGGTCCGAAGGAGACACTCGAGGATATGCATCGCATGCATTCCCACATTCTCCTTTTTGAAAAGTTCTCGAATAGTATCCTGAGACTTTTCGTAAACCTCCTTGTAGAGCTTGAACTCTTCGGGGTACATTTCAAGCTCCACATTCTGAAAGTCACACGGGGGAAGTTCTAACCGAGCATTAAACTTGGCAACATCCTGCTTGGTTCTTCGGAGTACATATGTTTCCCGCACCTTGTCCACCATTCCCTGAACAACCGCCTTGGATATACCTATGAAACCGCAAAGCGCCACAAAGTCATTCATCGAATTGTAGACTGGAGTACCGGAGATGACCCAGCGAATACTGCTCGTAAGAGTCTTCATACTCGCATGAATCTTGGAAGATTTGCTCCGAATCTCATGCCCCTCATCAAGGACAACTCGACCCCAGTGAAACCCGTGAAGCCGAGTCGGGTGTCCCTTGGGTTGACCCTTGACAATCATAACCGAATACGGTGCAATCACCACATCAGTCTCCTTGAAAATCTCGGGAGTAATCTCCCGTTCGGGACCATCAAACGTGTGAACCTTGAGACCCGGGGCAAACTTTTCAATTTCCTCGGACCACTGATTCACAATCGATTTGGGAACCACAATTAGTGTTTTTTTACCGGGATTACCCAGAATCGTTGCGATAATCTGAACCGTCTTACCCAGACCCATCTCATCACACAGAAACCCACCACGAATCGTCTGTCGGAACTCGCGACTCAACATCCAGAGAACACCTTCGCGCTGATACGGAGCGATGAGGCGACCATTCAAAGTAGAGGTGGCGAGTTTGTAAGCTTCGGCTTCCATTTTGACTGCGTTTTACAAGTACTTCGTTTACAACTTGGATTCAATTGAGACATGTTTTTTGTAACCCTTTGTTTTAAAAAACCAAGTGGTCGGATACCACTTGTGAGACAGTTCACGAAGAGGTCACTAATTGAGGGGACTTTGTCCCCCAATTGATTTTAAAAAGACTCCAACTCGTGAGAACCGAGACTTATTTCAGATTCTCAAGAGCTATCATGAGACCAACACTATCCAGTTTATAAGGAAGAAGTACAAGTGGATCATCCTCAAACTTTATCGGAGACGAAGGACGGAGACGATACGACATCTGTGGAGGAGTATTCATCTCTTGATCTTTTTACTTATAGTTCATTTACAACTTGGGTACTTCTCAATCATGTTTTTTGTAACTCGGTGTTTTAAAAAATCAAGTGTCATTTTTTAATAGTTTCTCTTTGTTTTTCCATTTAGCAATAGTAGTATACAAAGCAACAGTTTCCCGAGGTCCGTATGTTTCAAGAACTTGTTCATATGTGTAAACACTGTGATCTATGTTTATACATAGCATAGCATATTCTTGAGAAGCACTGATTGGTTTACCTTGTTGTTTATTCCACATATACATGGCAACCATATTTTTATTAAGATAGACTGCACCAGGATACTCCTGAGTAAGGGTCTTGATAACATCAGCTATAAATGTGTTGTAATACATCTTGTTTTACTTATAGTTTGTTTACAACTTGTGTATCTCACGAGCACGTTTTTTTAAGAAAACCTTGGAAAAGGTACCAAGGCTGGATTGGGTCTAGGTGCCGGAACGGGTTCTATGAGGGCGTCGATCATCCTTTTGATTATCACAGTGTTTATCAAGGTATAAGCGCTCACACCAGCGCTAAATGCGAGTGCTATAATTTCAATAGGTCTCATTTAATAATTTACAATCACAATCTATATCTAGCATTTCATAAAATTCTTAAACGTATCTATATACTCCTTCATGTCGAACTCCTGTATCTCAGGACCGTCGTACTCCTCAAACTTTTGGATAAGTATCTTCGATAGATTCTGGTAACTTATTGTGTGTACCCAGTAATTATCGACAACATTCATCAGACTCTGTGCAATTGCCATCGCTACCAACCGGGTCGCCTTCACCTCCCTATTTGTTCTATCGGTCTTCTCGACCATGTATGACTTCAACCACCGCAAATGTTCTATAAACTTTTTGCTGTCAGACGTCTTGATAGAGAGCTCGTACGCCTGCTGCTCATTAGGCCACCTGTTGGTGTCCTCGTCAAGGACTGCGAAGAACTTGTCGGGAACCTGGAGCTCGGGAAGCGCGCGACCGGAACGAAGCTGCATTTGTGAGTGTGTTTTTATACATAGTTCATTTTAAACGTGGGTACCACTTGAACACAATTTTTAAAAAACATAATTTTTAAAATTATTGGTGACCCTTACTAATAATTGCATATATAACCATACCAATTATACCAAGTACAATTGCAAATCCTCCAACACACCATAGACCTGTCATACAAACTCGACGACTTATTGTATGACTCACCCGAACTTCAACCTCATACCGATTGGGTTCTATAACCACAGCCACCTGTTCCTCTTTACCCGTGAAAATGGGAAAAGAAGACATTTTTTTATCAATAGTTCATTTACAACTTGGGAAACATTGAGACATCTTTTTAAAGAAGATGATTACACAATTATAAAATGAGACGGAAACTGGATAAAATTGAAGAATCACTAACACAAATTAACAAAACTCTTGAGAGCAATCATGATGACCACATGTGTTTGTTAATGATTCTTACTGGTGCTGTAATGACAGTGGTACTTATGTTACCATGGCTCTAATTATTTCATTGTATGTATTTCCATCGTATCCTTTAATCTGGGGACCTGTTAACTGAGTTAATTCACCATCATAATATTCAAATTCTATTTGAATTGTTGAATCACATGAAGCATCTTTGCGTGTCAAGGGGTAAAACCCATCACCAAACTTTGCTTCATATGAATCAAAATAGAGTTCAATCACCTTTCTCATTTTTTAAAAATAACAAGGCTAATTTTTATATACAAAACAACTTGGGGTGGGACCAGTACCCGGAAATGGACAGTCCCATTTTAATTCAAGATACACTTGACCTTCATCAAATAGACCATAGACATTTGTTGGTGGGTAATCAATTATTATAGTGTGTTTAATATCGGGAACTTTTTGTTTCAAAAGTGTCAGAACCCCAAATACTTGTGATGGTCGTATCAACATTCTATCTTCTCGATAGGAATCAGTGAGTTCACTAATAAAAAAATCAACAGCTTTTTGTTCGCCATTTGTTGTTACGCCATCAAGAAAATCTTGTTTTGTTTTTTTTAAAAGTTCTTGAACTTTTGAACGTAACATTTACTTAACTAATGTAAGTATTCTCTATACATATTTTTGAGAGTACTGCTTTTTTAAAAACCGATCGGGGGGACTTTGTCCCCTCAACTCGTGAACTGTATCACAAGGTCTTGGTTTTTTAAAAAACCTAAAATAATTTGTGGAGCGTCATCATGAATTGTTTTTCTTCGGGTGTGTATTCGGGATATTCTAACCCGTAATTTTTGAGTGAATCCATGTGTCTCTTAAATGGAACCCGAAGAGATTGATCCCACCAATCAATTAAATTTCCTTTGGGTCCGTCGTCTGTTCCTATCCAATTAAATGCCTTGTTCTTGAAACAAGACTGATGATTGCTCGAAAACATCGGGGGTATTTGACCGCTCGGTATCATTGGGACTCCCAGGTTATCAATAGCCGATTCTTTCCCGGGTAAGAGCGGTTCAGTTCCCTTGGTTAATCTCCAACCAAAGAATAACCGAAACTGTTCGTGTTCTGATTTTTGGGACAGTACTTCGTGAATCAAATGCTGAGGAAAAATGATTAGGTGACCAGGAGGAACTGTAAACTTTTGCTTTGTGTTTTGGTATTCTTGGTATTCTTCCGAATTGGTATCAAGAGTGCAAAACCCCTGATGAGCCTGGGAAACTTCCCAAGTGTTTCGAATACCCAAATGAGACCCTGGTTTAGCCACAAAGAACTGATCGTGATCAGTCAAATTTAACCAGCCTCCGAATAAATGATCATCGTCCTCCTCTTTTAGGAATTTACTTGGGGTAACATCCCTGTGAGCTGTTTCAGCTCCAGGTTTTTGATCCGGAAACCGGTGAAGTATCCTATCAAATAGGAGTTCAATACGATAATTCCAGTGAGTCGTGGGTCTAATTTCTTCGAGGTACTTTTGAAATATTCGGGACTTTATCACCTTTTTAAAGGTTGATTTTCTGAGCAATTTAACCAAGGGACAATGAAATGAAGCCGGATTTGCATAAGCTGCAAACCCGCCAAGTACCTTGGGCGATGCCCTGGGTCTAAATTCGGGAAATGATTGTTCAGCTTCTCGAAAGAAGTGACTCGCGTCTCCTTTGAGAACCTGAAGGGTAACTATACCAGTTGTATTCATTTCTTTTAAAAAATGTTCTTTTATAACTTGGGTAAGTTTTAAACAAGTTTTTAAAAGTGCTATGTTTTTTAAAAACCGATTGGAGGCGGAGCCTCCGACTCGTGACATCCTCTTATTCTGGGTCACAAGTAGTCGGAAACTGATTAGAGATCACATATCCAAGCACTCAAACATATTTGTAATCTCCATCTCAAAAGCTGGAGGGGTGTACATTTTCATCTTTTTGGCAGGAGGCGGAACAATAACTGTTCGTACACAGCGGGTTCTGCGCCTTTTTAAGGCGTGGTGTTTTTTCGGGACGACTTTTGCCTTAACAGGAACCTGAACTGGAACGGGAAGACCAAGCACCTTTGCTGAAATAATAGCCGCCTTTTTCTGAATTGGGAACGTGAAGCCAAAACGGAAAGCCTCCATTTTTCTTGCTCTTTTTATCTATAGTTTGTTTATAACATGAGTACTATTGAGACAACTTTTTGTGGTACGTGTGTTTTTAAAAAAATGAGTGCAAAGCACTCGGGAATCGGGACTAACCATACATACCACGACTCTCTGCATAGCTCCACTCTTTTCCAGAGTGCGGATTTGTCATCACGAACTTGATACCAGCTTGAGGTCCCTGGGTCACAAACACATTCATAGCATCTGTGTTAGCCTTGTCCATACCAACTATTTTGGCATATTCATCAACTGTTTCAACTGTGCCACGACCACTTATCATATCTTTGGATACACTGATAGCTGCAGCAATTTTATCATCAACCGTCGCCTCAACAGCTGTAGAACTAGTACAAGAACCCATTGTTATTTACATATAGTTCGTTTATAACGTGGGTACCACTAAGACAACTTTTTTTGTAATCAGTGTTTTTAAAAAATCTAAAACACAAGTCTCCTTTGGACGCCGTGAATTACAACCTCATGTAAATTACCGTCGTCGATAACAATTTCAGTCAGCTTGTATTTTATGGGAGCACTGGGGCAAACAATCTGTGAAATGCGTTTCAGAGGAGTCGAAAACATTTTGTTGTTTTTATTCATAGTTTCTTTTTGACGTGGGTACAATTGCGACATCTTTTTAAAGAATACCAACTTTATTATTTAAATGGCTGATCGCGTCAAACAGATGAAAGAGATACAAGAGAGGGCTCTTGAGTTGTTCGCTCGAAAGAATGCTGATTACGGTGACGCCTTTGCAACGTTTGGTGTCATTGGAGTTTTAGTTCGCATCGAGGATAAAATAAAACGAGCCCTCTCCATTTCAAACACTGGTGTCACTCTTGTGAATGATGAGGGTCTCCAAGATACACTTCTTGATTTGCACAACTATGCAGCCATGGCTTTGATGTTACAGAGCACTCAGTAATAAATAATAACCTTTGTATTATCGGGTAGATACTCGCGGATACTTGATGGCACTGCCCCTATGTACCACAAGTTATTTGATACAATCCCAGATCCATCTTCTAAAAAAGAAATGTTAAATAATTGCCCTGAGAATCCTTGATGTATAAATCCCTGTGAAAACATTTGACCCTCTGACACGTATCTCTTTGAACGGTTCTTTACATGAGGTTTCCAAAAGTCTGGAATTCCTTCTTCGTACTTGTCGAGTACAAGTTTCTTTATTTCGGTTGGAAAGTAATCAATGCGAAGAAAACTTACAAGTTCCTTGTCACTGAGTGAATACATTATTGTATAGGAGCAATGTACAAAATCTTTTTATGTGTCTCAATAACTATTGGAGTGTTTTCTGAAATCGATATTTTACACAGACCACTTGGTAAAAAGTTTGCATTGATTGAAACTTGAACAGAGTCTGAAGAGTACAAAGTTGGTAATCGGTACTCAATTTTCCCAAACTTTATAACGAGAAACCCTTCAACAACTTGAAGTGTCACTTGTTCTTTTGAAATTTCTGGAATTTCACAGATACATGACAATTTAGGAATTGAAGTTTCTAACATTGATTCACTTAATTGAAAGGTGTACTTGGCACTCCCAAAGTCTAACAGAGTTTGAAAAACTTTTACAGTTGAAAACTTTTTTACAAGTTCCACTAGGTACTCATCCAAGTCGATGTAGACCTCTAGTGTTTCACCATCATCAAAGAAAATTGGTACATTATATTCAGTAAGAGTAAAATCGTCATTTTTTTGAATATAACATCTCTTATTTGTAACAACGAGAACACCTTCAAAAAGATGGATGCACTCGAGTATTATCATTTATTTTAATACTAAAGATAACTTTAATATATTACCAATGAAGCCTGTACCCAAGTGCTGTGACTGTAAGTGGTTTGTTCCGCAGACTAAAATGTGTAAAGCTCTTTCATGGAGTCCCAAAAAACCCAGTGTGTATCGTGCAGAACTTGTACGTAAAAATATAGATCTCTGTGGACCAGATGGGGTGTACTTTTCAAAACTAAGCATTGAGTCAAAAAAGTAATTAAAAAATTCAACTGTAGTAATATCAAGAAGAATGTTGTTCGTTGAGGGCAACATCGGAACCGGCAAGTCGACGTTTCTCAAAAAATTGTCCCAAGAGTTTAAAGTTATTCTCGAGCCAGTTGATGAGTGGACCAAGACACGCAATGCCAATGGAAAGAATCTTCTCGAAGAGTTTTACTCAGATCCAGCCCGCAACGCTTACCTATTCCAGTCTATTGCATTCCGTTCTCGCATGAAGAATATTGTGAATCAAGACACCGCCATCATTGAGCGATCTATTTACACGGATCGGAATGTGTTTGCCAAGGCGTGTCGCGAGGACTCTCTCATCAGTGATATAGAGTGGAATGATTACTGTGGATGGTTTGATTGGCTGACTGATGAGTTCAAAATACAGCCCACTGGGTTCATTTACCTGAGATGTGAACCAGAAATTTCTTATGAACGAATCAAGAAGAGGAGTCGTTCAGGAGAAGAGTCTATTTCTCTCGATTATTTGCAAAAGTTGCACCAGAAGCATGATCAATGGTTGCTACATGAGGAGAAAACACCTGTTGTTGTGATTGATGTGAATGAAGATTTTGAGGATAATCCCGAAAAGTTGCAAAATATGATTGACAAAGTCAAAATGATTTTCGTTCATCAATTATCTTCTGTATATGTTTAATATCTTGTTCAATAACACCAAGTTTACCATTCATTTCATAAAGTAGTTCACGAGTCCCCTTTTGTTCAGCTTCTGCTGCATAGGCTCTTTTAAATAGATCGTCTAATTTTTCAGATTGGCTACCAGCCTGAAAAATCAGGGCGCCAAACGGTATAATCAACGGAAGGAATTTTGTCAATTCACTCATGCTGTTATTTAATTATATTTTATTTATTGGTACTATAATAATGGACACAACCAATATCCGAAAGAAGATACAGTACATTACAGTCGATTCAGAGTTTGTGCAAGGTAGCAATAATACGTTTACAGTAAACCTTGGTACTATAAATGGAGTTACAACTTCAAATGTTCTCCTTCAAAATATGCGAAATGTTATCGGTCTCAAGTTGGTTGATTTTTTTGTATCCCAAATTGGTTCAAATGATTCAGGAACTGGTGTAAAGTATATAGATGTACTCTGCCCAGATTTACCCGATGCAGCGCAAATTCTTGATGAAAGAAAGAGTAAGATTTTTGCAAGAGTACCACTTGAACGAGATTTTTCAGGTGGTAATGATTTATTTGTGACTGATAAACAATGGAAAACATTCAACAGGATTACAAACTATTTCAATCCAATTTCAATTCGGCAACTTAACTTTCAAATTTTTGAAATGTTAGGTGATGTAACTGCACCTTATAATGGTACCTACCAACTGCTTCAACCGGATGCTGGATTTTATATGATTCTTGAAGTAACAACAATTGATAATGATGTTATAACATTACCAGAGGAGGATCCAACTGCCAAAGTTGTTGAAGCAATTCAATCACTTGAAGAAAAAGTTGTTGGATTGCCTGAAGCAATAAAGTCGCTCGAAGAAAAGTTTGTAATTCTCTTTGAGCAATTTCCTGAAACTCTTAAATCGGCTCTTCCATTACCAGAGCCTGTTGCAGCCGTTGTGGTACCAACATCGCCAGAAGTTCCAGTGACTCAACCTAAAATGGATAAAAAGATGTACTGGATTGTGGCAATTGTAATTCTTGTTCTTGCTTATCTGTTTTTGAATAAAAAATAAATTACTCCTCCTCATCAGCTAATCGAGGACCTTGTGGTCCCACCAACACCCATAAAATCTACAATTCGAATAAGAGATTCTTTTACGTTTGGGTCCATTTTGCGATGAGATAAAAGTCTTAAGTGCATCCATTTATAGTAATAAAGACAATTATTCCTTTAACACTAGTAATGTTGTTTATTGGACCAAATCTCCTGTCCGGAATTGGACAAGTTGTAAAAAAATATCAACTATTGTACCCCGATTCTAAATACATTGATTACGGTTCACAAATAGAAAAAGATTCTGATGTTTTTGCTTTTGCAATACCTACACCTGAAATTATTCAGTACTTGGTACAGATAAAAGAACAATCACATAAAGTTGTTTGTATGACTGTATGCGAAACAGAAACAGTCCATGAATTGTATGGAAATCTTTGCTCTTTATTTGAAAAAATATATGTTCCAAGCGAATTTTGTCAAACAGTTCTTTCGAGACAATTTCCCAAAACAAAGTTTGAAGTTATTCGACACCACGTCCCACTTTTTAAAGTTGTTCATAACCGAGATACTGCAAACTATGTGTTTTATCACATTGGAAATATTTTGGATCCTCGAAAACAAGTCAAAAAGATTATAGAAGCCTTTATTCGTTTGAATCTTCCTGATACGCTTCTGGTTCTCAAAGCAACATGTAAGCAGTCAGTCAATTGGAAAATACCACGGGTACACATTATAAATGGTCTCCTGGATGAAGGTCAATTACAGGCTATTCATGAACAGTGTCACTGTTACGTGAGTTTTTCACACTCTGAAGGTGTTGGTATGGGGGCTGTAGAAGCTGCAATGTGTGATAAACCCGTTATTATCACAGAGTACAGTGCTCCGAAAGAGTACATAAAGACTCCGTACACAATCAAATGCGGAACATGTGAGATTCCTCAAGATGACTTTTTGTTTCAAAAAGGAATGGTCTGGGGTAATCCCGATTTTAACCAACTGATGGAATTTATGAGGGACGCCTACGATAACCGACTGACTCGTATGAATCACAAGCACACCAAGGACCTCGTGAGTGCTGAAAATGTAAAGGAACAATTTACTCGAGCATTTTCTCATTAATGTAATTTGTCAGGTACATGACGATACCAAACAGAATAACACCGGACACTAAGAAACCCTTCTGAGCAACGAGGTACATGACAAGATCATCAATAATCTTGATACCTGTGGGCTTTTTGACTATTTTGGGGACGAGTATGCTAAGGGCGAGGTAAAGCGCCATGGCGATTATAACGGGACGGAGTGTATCGGAATCAAACATTGTTACAGTATACAACTAAAATTATTCTACTGCTAAACGCCGCAACCTATTCATTAAAGTGTTCTTCTTGGGAGCCTTTTTCCTTTTTAACGATGCTGGAACCTTGTTAAAAAGAGAAATACCAAAAACTGAATTTGGATCATTCTGAACATTTGGATAATATGCTGGAAAGTATTCAAACTTATTAGTCTTGTTATTTTGTAACAAGTATCCATCACGTCCACCTCGTCCAATAACACCTACAATTGTGTAAGACTTACCATTGACATTTATGCTGTTACTAATAGCTGGCATTTACAATTCATCAAGATCTTTTTTTGAAACTTGATGTTTCTTACAAAACTTTCCGCATGTCGCTTTGAACTTGCAAGGCGTGTTATTCATATTAATAGCCTGACACTTTACTAGCATCTTAGGAACAAATTCCTGTACCATTCCCGAAATTTTTTTGGTACTGTTTAATTTCTTTTTTTCATCGAGATCACTTTGTATCTTTCGCACTTTGAGAATTGATTTCACAACCTTTTCAATAAATGCTTCTTGTTCTTGGGAACTTCCAGAAACAGGAAACATAGGAAAAGCGAGCGCACGCTTTCGGAGAATCTCAACTTCGGACATCTTTGCAAGCTCTTGGACAAGTGCAAGCACTTGGACTCTTTACCTATATTTCAATTTAAACGTGGGTAAATTTTAGACATGTTTTTTAAACTTTAGTGTAAAATAATTTGTTATTAGTTTTTGGTCGAACAGGTTTCATCTTAAATGATTTCAAAATATTGTTGTAGACTTTCAAAAACTTTAAAAGTTGTTCTTTTCGAGATAACTCACCCATATTTTTATGAGGTAAATGAACAAAAAGCTGTGGTACAGTTTTTAAATTTGAATATCGTGATGCAGGAACTTTGTTACGAAGCTGCGGTCGGATAAGAAAATTGGCGCGGTTCATAGCTCGAGTAACATTTACATTTGTTGAATTTGTAATACGTCTCTTCAATACATTTGTATTTTGTGTATTTACACCTAATTGATTACTTATCGTTTTAAAATATTCACTGATAACTGGAGTAACATTCAGAGTATTTCTATAGTTGACAAGTAGACCAGGCTTATTGTATTTTTTAGGTAACCTATTTGCATTTAATTTTGCTCGAGATGCCACAATGTTTATAAATATCGCTGTTCTGAAAACATATTGGTGTCCGTTTCGTGATACTTTAATAGTGCCGTTGGATACTCTTGCACGTCTATTTACATTTGAACGTATAACAGGTGAAATAACTTTGTGTATGACACGCGTATTATAAAATGTAACCATATTTCCAGGTTGAGGAATAATAGTACGATTTCCTCTTGATGAAACAAATCGAATACCTCCACTGTTATTTTGTATGATATTTGGTCTATTTATGTAAATGGCACTCACAATGATACCTTTTCCTGCACCTGGTATATTTACCGAATTTCTATGAAATTCTAATTTGTAATTGTCGAGACCAACTGCGTGACGTATTGTTCCAGCTAAAAAGCCGTGACCATACTTTGTCAAGAAATTTTGAGTACTTTGACTCCAACCTCGACGCATTGTTTCTAATATAGCAGTTGCAAGTTGGACCATTTTATCTGGAAGGAGTCCAGTTCTTGTTTGTAATATATAATCTATGAAAGGACCATCAAACTGTACACTTTTAAAACTACTTTTTCCGGTAATTTTTGTTTCATTTCCTAATTTTACAACTGTCACAAGATATTCTGTTTCACCCGGTGGTATATACTCCAGTGTAAAGGTTGTATCAAGAGCAAATGCTGGAATATTTGGTATATTTGGTATATTGTTCCATCCGTCTGTTATAAATTCCCTAACAAGTGACTCCACTTGTACTCTTTTCAATTCAATGTTTGCCGCCATTTATGTAAGTACTTAAAAAAATATGACACTACTTATCAAATGGCACCCTCATTTGATAACAAGCTGATTAAGCGCGTCGATGACCTCACAGAGGAGCTCAAGGATGCCAAGTCTGAGATGAACAAGGCGCTGGTCGAGACTCCATTGTACAAGAAGTTTCTCGCATTCCTGATTGAGGAGAATATCGCAGAGAAGAAAGCCAAGGCACAGGCTCTCAAGCTCGCCCAAGAGTTTTTCAAGAGTCAGGTTTGAGTTAACTGCTCGCAATGCTAGAAAGATACAAGTCAGTCTCGCCAGAAATATCTGGATACTTTTTTAGAGCTCGTTGATTCATCATTTCTTGAACATTGTTAATATGTTCTTCAAACTTTTTAAAGTCGACACCAGTTTGTCGATGAATTTCAGTTGGAGAGGCAATCTCTTTAAGGGAAAGTAGGTATCCCATTGCATAATTTGCATGAGTAATCCCGGTTAACAACGAGGCATCCTGCTGCGCCGTTGTCGCCCACTTTGCACACTTTTTCACCATTGTTTTAATGTCTGGTCCTCTGGAACTTCTGTAAATGAGGTACGCAACCACAACTGCAAGTAATACATAAAGATACATGCTACTATATAGTATGGATAATATTATTAACGAATTTATACTCGAATTACTAGAACAAGTCTCGCGAGATTATAATGTAAGTTTAAAAGATATGAAGGCGCGTTATTTTGTTTCAAGGGGAAAAAATTGTTTAAGAAACGGAGTCAAGTACGAGACGACGTGTTTTGACGTGTTGAATAGACTTGTGTACAATAATCTTCCAATTCAGGCTCACAAAACAGCTGGATCAAAAAATGAGGTTGATATAGTCTGTACAGCTGGTGAACAAGTATTTGGGATTGAAATAAAAAACAAGGGGGCATTCGAAGGCGGTTCAAAGAAACTCGTCGAAACTGAACATGGTATGGGAATCAAGGATGAATGTATTCACAAGTACGTGATTGGAAACAACACATTGTATGATGGAAGAATCTTCTCCAAAAAGGAACATGAATACTTCAAAAAAGACCTGTACATTGACGCCTTGCCTCGAACCATTTCAGAGTACTATTTCAAAAAAGGTTCTCAGTACATCCAGATTGAGAGATTGGGGTTGTATCACACGGGAGAAGATATACTCAACCTCGGAGTCCCACTTTTCACATGTGAAAACACGCGATTACGGATACGCTCAACAAAGCACCGATACACTGATATTACCGCTGCTCTACAGTTTGACAGAAAAAAGATTGTAAAATCTCCATATAGTATTGATGGAACTGGAGAATTCCCACCTCCATTAAAGATTACAGAGTCTTATAAACTAAATGATTAAATCACCTTTGAGGTATCCAGGTGGGAAAAGCCGTGCTATCAAGATTTTAGAAAGATACCTTCAAAAGTTTCCAAATAGAAATGTTTTAATTTCACCGTTTTTTGGAGGTGGAAGTTTTGAACTTTTTGCAAAATCAAAAGGTTTCACAGTAATTGGAAATGACTTATTTGGTCCCTTGTACACGTTTTGGGTGACACTACAGAGTCGAAAGACTCAACTGATAGAAGCAATACAATCAAAGATGCCCGTATCAAAGGAGGATTTTATGAAATTTAGAAGAACTATTTCTGACATGTGCGATCTTGACAAGGCGTCTTCGTACTTTATTATCAACAGGTGTTCATTCAGTGGAGCGACAATGTGTGGAGGGTTTTCAAAGGAGGCTTCTGAAAAGAGACTGACGGAATCTTCTCTGAAAAAGTTGGACAAATGTGATGTGTCGGACATCAAGTTTTCAAATGTTGATTGTTGCAAGTTTCTTGATCAGAACCCGGAGACGGATAAGACACTTGTGTACGCGGATCCTCCTTACTACATAACAAATTACATATATGGAAAGAATGGAGATCTCCATGAAGCATTTAATCACGAGGCATTTGCCAAGTGTATCCAAAAGAGAAAGGATTGGATAATCAGTTACAATGACTGTGAGTACATCCGAGAATTGTACAAGAATTGTAAAATCATTTCAGAGTCGTGGTCCTATGGCATGAACACTTCTAAACAATCTTCTGAAATAATTATTTTACCCAATTAGAAACAAGTTGATCACTTTAGTAAATGGAAATATACACGGATGGAAGCTGTCTCGGAAACCCAGGACCGGGAGGGTGGGCTGTGCTGTGTTCTGATTTTACTCTGTCTGGGGGCTTGTCTCATACGACAAATAATGCGATGGAACTCACAGCAGCCCTAAAAGCGCTTGAAAAAGCGGGATCTCAGTCAGTTGTTTTGTACACAGACTCGTGTTATGTGAAGAATGGAATCACAAAGTGGATTCTTAATTGGAAGAAGAATGGCTGGAAAACAGCCAAGGGTGAACCAATTAAGAATCGGGAACTGTGGGTCCAACTGGATGACGTGAACGGTCCCAATGTTACGTGGAAGTGGGTACGAGCCCACAATGGTAATCTTCAAAATGAAGCGGTTGACAAGTTGGCGAGGGAACAAGCGACATTACTTGCTAATACACTGAGGTGATTTCGAGTCACTTGAATTCATGAGTTTGGCGACGCCACCAAAGTCGCATGAAGCCCCTGAACTGCTCTTTTCATTGTAATATTTACTAAAAACATACGTTGCGTTATCAAATACATTTTGGGTGCAGGGACTTGCTGAACAATCGATTTGACCACAAGCATAATTAATAGCACCTTGAAGTTGGTCACTTGTAGCAGTGGATAAAGGAAGACACACTTGGGAGCTCGGTGACGGTCCGGGACTCGGTCCACCGCATGTAATACCAAACAAACTGTTCACATCACCTCCTTTAAATGCAGTCGAAACAGCTGAGATAAACTTGTTCCCAATCTTTGCATCTGATGGAGGACATGTATTTCCCGCACAGGGACCAGGGATTTCGTATTGACTTTCAAAACATGTCATTGCGAAATTTCTCTCTGCACCAGTCTTATTTGTTGGGTCAAAGTACTGAAATGAAAAGATGGCTCTCACATTTGAAACAGTTTGAATATCTGTGAGATAAGTTGTAATGTTATCAGAAGTCATCTTGTCCGAACCGGGAGAATATTCAGTCAACATAAATGGTTTTTGGTACACACTATCAAACATTGTTTTAATGTCATTTGGAGGATTTGTTGTATTGATTGATCCAATGTATCGAGATCCAAGTTTAACATCGAGACCCTGATTCTTCATCTCAGATTCTAACTCATCCAAAATTACTTTACCAGCAATTCCAGTTTTACCAGTTGAAGGATCTTTAGTTGTAAAACTTACAGGAACTGTTATGAGTGGCAGAGGTCCCTGAATTCCAAACTTGTTCTCGGCGTCCAAAATGGCTTGCATATATTGGACACAAGTGATTGCCCAAGATGGGTTCATTGTGAGTTCCGGTTCATTTGCAACCATTATGCTGTGAATACACTTTCGATACTGTTTCCCACTTGTAAACTCTTTACCAAGATAATTGAAATAAGTTGTAGAAAAGTCTCCAGGTTTAATATTCATAATATTATAGTTTGAAATTGGAATATTTGTTTGGAGACCACTTGACTCGAGTGCTCCAAAGTACATGTCATGCGACTGATCCCAACCAAATTCATATGTTCGGATACATGATACCCCAGCTGTTTTTATAATTGAAAGATCATTTGCGCGTGTTGCATTCCAGTTTGGATTGCAAATCATATCGGGAAACAATGAAGTGTTTGGATCTTTGTTGTTGTAAAATTGATAACAGATTCCCTTTGTTAACGGCTGATCACTGTAGGAGGACCTTGAAGAATTCAGGTACATGTTGAGTGCAAATAGGCACACCAGTAAAATGACGACGAGAATCACTATTTTCAACTTCATATAGTACCCATATAAAAAAATAAGAAGCAGTAATTTCAAGAAGTAAAGATGTCTGAAAAAATTCAAAAGATTTCCCATCTCGAACACATTCTCAAACGTCCCGATTCCTATGTTGGTCCAGTCTCGCGGACATCTGAGAGTTATTGGGTTCTAGATGGTGCCAAGTTTGTTCAAAAGCAAGTTATGTTTTCTCCAGCTCTTTTAAAAATTTTTGATGAAATCCTTGTCAATGCCATTGATCGTAATTCAACCTTTCCAAAACTTGTAAAAAATATTGCAGTCACTGTTGACAAGACATCTGGATCCATTTCAGTCGAGAATGATGGACCGCTCGGAGGAATTTCCGTCTTAAAACACGATACTGAAAACTTGTGGAATCCTGAGTTGACCTTTGGTCACCTTCTCACAAGTACCAATTATGATGATACCAAAGATCGCGTTGTTGGTGGTCGAAATGGGTACGGGGCGAAACTTGCCAACATTTATTCCAAGCTGTTTTCAGTCACTATTCACGATTCTGAGAACCACTTGTATTACCACCAGACTTGGACCGATAACATGTCAAAGACATCTGAGCCCAAGATGCGAAAGGATGCCTGCAAAAAGTCGAGTGTCAAGATTACCTTTGTCCCGGATTGGAAACGTTTTGGAATGTCGGGACTCGATGAGGATCTCTTCAAGATTATTGAGAAGCGGGTCCACGATGCAGTTGTGTGCACAAGTCCCAATTGCAAGGTTTCTTTTCAAGATGTACAACTTGAGCAAAAGTCAACAGAGGATTACGCAAAAATGTATCTCGCCGATGGTGCAGAAGTTGCGAGTCTCAACACCGAGCGCTGGAGTGTGACTATTTCTCCGAGTGATGGGTTCCAACAAGTTTCATTTGTGAATGGAATCTGCACCACCAAAGGTGGATCGCACGTTGATCATGTTGTCTCATCAGTTGCAGCAAGTGTCATTGACGAACTCGCAAGTAAAAAACTTCAATTGAAACCTCAGACTATCAAGAATACAATGTTTGTCATGGTTCGTTCGACTCTGGTGAATCCAACCTTTGGAAGCCAAGTCAAGTCTGAGTGTACTTTGAAGCCCCAAGAGTTTGGAAGCAAGTTTGAGTCGACGCCCAAGTTTATCAAACAGGTTCTCAAGACTGGAATTCAAGACGAGGTGCTCGCAGTTGCCAAGTTTAAGGAGCTCAAGGAACTCAAGAAGACGGATGGTTCTCGCAAATCTCGAATCACGGGTATTCCCAAGCTTGATGACGCCAACTTTGCCGGAACCGCCAAGTCTGAAAAGTGTACTCTCATCATCACAGAGGGCGACTCGGCTAAAACTTTGGCGGTGGCTGGTCTTTCAGTGGTGGGAAGGGACCTCTTTGGCGTGTTTCCACTTCGGGGCAAGTGTAAAAATGTCCGAGATGCGAGTGTCAAACAACTCATGGCGAATCAAGAGTTTAACGATCTCAAAAAGATTTTGGGTCTCCAACAGGATCGCGAGTACAAGTCTCTCTGTGAACTCAGGTATGGAAAACTGATGATTATGACGGATGCGGATAACGATGGGAGCCACATCAAGGGACTGATCCTCAACATGATTCACTATTTCTGGCCAAGTCTCTTGAAATTGAACTTTGTGGTGAGCATGGTGACTCCAATCATCAAGGCGACAAAAGGGACGGTGACCGAATCGTTTTACACAGATACAGCTTTTCGAGTCTGGTACGCGACACCGCGTCCCGGATGGAAAATCAAGTACTACAAGGGTCTTGGAACTTCAACCTCTGCAGAGGCTCGGGAGTACTTTAAAAATATCAAGAATTTGACAGTGGCGTTTGATGTTGACGAGCTCACCAAGAATTCAATTGTGCTCGCGTTTGACAAGACCAAGGCGGATGATCGCAAGCAATGGCTCCTCGAGGGTTCGGAGAAGAAAGCGAGTGATCTTGAAGTTCGGTACGGAGAAATTACCAAGTTGCCCATTTCGGAGTTTATTCACAAGGATCTGATCAACTTCAGCATGGCGGATCTTCGTCGATCAGTTGCCCACATGTGTGATGGTCTGAAGCCTTCGCAGCGCAAGGTGCTCTACGCATGTTTTGAAAAAGGTCTCAAGGAGGAGATGAAGGTGGCACAACTTGCATCCTTTGTATCGGAGAAAACATCGTACCATCACGGCGAAGTTTCACTGGCGGAGACAATTGTGAAACTCGCTCACGATTTCACCGGTTCAAACAATGTAAATCTTCTCGAGCCCTGTGGTCAGTTTGGAACTCGACTGATGGGTGGAAAGGATGCGAGTCAGACGAGGTACATCTTCACCAAGTTGCGTCCCGAGGCTCGCGAACTCTTCGATCCAAGAGATGATGCAGTTTTGACCCACTTGTCTGACGACGGAAAACAAATTGAACCCGAGTTTTTTGTTCCAGTTCTTCCAACTGTGTTGATCAATGGGACAGAGGGTATCGGAACGGGATTCAGCTCATATGTTCCTCCATACAACCCAAGAGACATTGCGCGGAATATTCAAAATTGTTTGAGTGGAAAACCAGTTGAGAAGATGACTCCATGGTTTCGTGGATTCAAAGGAAAAATAAGACAGGATCCAGATGACGAGCAAGCGTGGATAATGCAAGGGAGTCACACAGTGAATGACAGTACTGTGACTGTTACAGAACTTCCACCTGGTCGTTGGATCCAGGATTACAAGGAATTCCTGGATGAACTTGTTGAGAAAAAGACAATCTCTGGGTACAAGAATAATTCAACTACTGAGACGGTTCACTTTGAGGTGTATGATTACCAAGGGTCTGATGTTGTCAAGGATCTTAAACTTGTAAAATCAATTCGAACAAGTAACATGCACTTGTTTCATCCCAAATCTGGAATAAAAAAGTATGCTTCAGCCGAGGAAATACTTGTCGACTTCATTGAGATTCGTATCAAGTATTACAATCTTCGAAAGCAGAACCTCATTGAAGAACTTACAAAAAAAGCAAAGATGCTCGATAACAAGGCAAAGTTTGTTCGACAAGTTGTGGATGGCGATCTTATCATCTTCAAGAGAAAGAAGCAGTCTCTGGAGGAGGAACTCTTACGAAAGTTTGGGGCATTTGATTATCTTCTTGATATCAAGACGTACCAGTATACAGAAGAGGCTATAGAAAAGTTGACAGGTGAATCAAAACAGGCGACTGAAGAGCTGGAGGTTCTTTCCAGGACGCAGATACTCGATATGTGGAAAACCGATATTAAAAATATGCGTCAACATTAGTAGAATGGATTCCGGATGGTTGAATCTTGTTGACAAGGGGCAAAGTACACCGCCTCCAGATCACTGTAATCCAAGTATACTTGGAAAAGCGGGAACGGGTGCGATACTCTCTCTCGATGCGATAGGAATGCAAGATACATACCTCACAAGTAATACAGGAAATTCATATTTCCAGTTTACAAATACAAAGCACACAGAATTTATAAAGTACTCGGCGAGTATGCAGATGAGTGCGGATGGTTCTAAAAATTGGCCATTTAATCAACAAATCATTTTCAATTTGCAACCAAAATATATGGGTGACATCCTTCAAAATATGTACCTCAAGTTGACACTTCCAGATCTCTCGGTTCTTTATCCAAATTTAAATTATCAATATTGCGATTTGGTTGGCTGGGCAATGTTGAACAAGATTCAAATTGCAATGGATGATATCATTTTGGAGGTACTCAAGTGTGATTGGAATGTAATATATACAGAATTGCATTATACTCTAGAAGAAAAGAGGATGGTTCTATCAATGGTGAATGTTGATCCTGTAAAGGGTGGAAATTTGTATATCCCATTAAACTTTTTTTTCAATAGGAGGCATTCCTCCTCGTTCACCACAAATCCTTTATTAAAAGAAAGTTATTTTAAACCAGGCTTTTTAACATGCGCCGCTACAAAACATAGAAATATGATTGTGACCATTACATTTAATCCTTTACCATTTTTTACAACTGCTCCAGATATATCGCTTACAGAAATGCATCTTGTTACAGATGAAGTTGTTTTGGGTCACGCGGAGAGACAATACATACAAAACAATGTTCAGAAAAATATGATTACATTTGCTCGAAATGATTCAGTGTATCCAATACAAGGGACTCCTTTCACAGCCAACTTGACTCCTAATATTTCGGTAAAAACATTGCATTGGTTTGCCCGAAATACCAAGTATGAAGATCCAAATAATTCATATTTTTTTAATAATCGATTTAATTTTTCATGCGTAAATTACAAGTTGCCATTTACATTGAATAGTACTCCTCAACAGCAAGAAAGTGACCACCCTATAATTAGTCAAAGTATCTTGTACCTCAACGGCGTTCAGTTACTCGGTCTTGCACAACCAACAACAGTGAGAAAACAACGAGATGCATCATACTATTACAAGTTTACACAACCTATGAATCACTCTTTATCGGTACCATATAAAAACATCTACACATACTCATTTTGTCTCCACCCCAGAGATCCTCAACCTTCGGGATCTCTCGACTTTAGTCAAATGGACTCAACAATTACATTTTTAACAGGGTCTCTTTATTCAGAAGCAAAACCACCTGAACAGTTTAACTTGTATATTTATTATACTGGATACAACCAAATCACTTACAACAACGGACTTGTGTCACTAAGCTTTGGTTGGTAATGTACTCTATAATATTATTCTGGATACACCATTTAATAAAATTCAATTGAGCAACAGTTGTTTGTACTTTGATTTCACTATTTGGGATCTGATACTCAAACTTTTTAGTTCGGCAAAACGGATCAAAAAGTTTTTTACTGTACCCATCAAGACTTGACTTGTAGGCACAATGAACTGTAAAACTCTTTCCATCCTTTGTCGTGTATGTAAGATTCTTCTTTTTTGAATAATCTGTTATAAACCATTCTAAATTTCTCAACGAAATACCTTTTCGATGCTCAAGTATGTCAACAAGGTAACCAGAATTCTTTACATCAAGGTAAAAGTTTTTAATTGACTCGAGTAAAATATCAGATCTACTCATCTTAATCAACTATCGCTAGAATTCTATAAGTAAGTTTTGTCTCGATCCTTTTGTTTTCTCACAAGCCGGACATCCCGCCAAAAAGAGACACTCTGTTATCGTGTGCCCCACATGTTTGGTTGCAAAATCACAATTTGACTCCACCTTTTTGATAACCTTTTTCTGATCTTGATGCCTCGAACAATACCCTCCATGTTTACCAGCAAATTTGCAACGTTTTTTACTTGCAGTTACACCGAGACACTGTCCTTTTTTACCAGGTTCTATTTCGATTTCCACTTCTTGTTCTTCAGCCCCAAACTTTGGAATGTCTTGTAATAATAATTTCAAAGAAATATCATGCTTCTTTGAAATTATTTGAGCGTACCTTGAAATTTGTTTTTGAACCTCAGCCTCGATGAGCTCTTGAAGCTTTTCAAGTAGAGACATTTGTATTATTCTTACTTTAGTGGAGAGTCTACTTTTTAACTACTTCTTTTTAGCAAACAGATCCTTGATTGATGGTTGAGCAGGATCCTTCTTTCTCGAAGCTCGCGGCTTCTTTGGAATAATGTCCCCAAAGACCAGATCCTTTTCGACAAGTGGCTCCAAAAGATCGCACACTGGGTTCATAAACTTGTTTGTAAAATAGTATTGATAATCGAGTGGAACCTTGTTTGCAAGAACAAAGACTGGATCCTCCGCCTTTTCAAACTGTTTCGCCTTGGGATCGCCTGTATCCACCAACACAAACTGGACACGGTCACCAGATTGCGGCTCTGATCCCGGCTCACGTTCTCGCATCTTGCGAACTACTGAAACATGGGGTAAATTCACGTTTTCGCCATCGGTCGAAACAATCTTGTTTCCAGCCTCATCTTTTACACTTGACTTGTACGCATCCGCCAGTTTCTGAGACAAGACGAGTTTCTCATTGGGGACTCTGCCATCAAGAAGTTCAACTGCTCGCTTCTTTGCAAGTTCAATGGCACCTTCGGGGTTTTTGCTCTCGAGAATCACATCGAGAAGTTCTTTGCAGACCTCTCGGACAAATGGGGTATTGTCTCTCCTCACAACTTGGAGACCCTTGACGTCAATGTAATCCATTTGCATCTTTCCAGTCTTTCCCTTGGTCCACAGTTTGGCTGCGTACCGCTTCTTCGAATACAAGAAGTAGGGGCAATATACCTTTTCAAGTTCCAAATCATTGGGCGCCTTGAATAGTTTGCTTGCTCCTTCCGAAGCGAGCTCACCTTGTTGCCAACTATACTCAATCGCCTCAATTCCAGTGCGTCCCTGAACGTCAAACTCCACCATGACGCTGTCCGTGTTATGCACTATCATGCTTCCAACACCCGCGTGAAAGTGGTGGTTCTCAGTTGTAAGATCGTACACCTTTCCAGTGTATCCTTTGACTTTTTCTATTTTTTTGATTGCATATGCATTTTTACGAAATGTTGATTTGCTAAAAGTTATTCTGTAAATCTGTGTCTTGTCGACTCGTGTATTAATGCTTACATTGTATCCGAGACTGTGTAAAATGGTGTATATACCCAGGCTGGTCACTTGACTTTTCTGGTCTATGCGCTTCCCGGGACCAACTTTGTCGCCATCCGCATCGTAGAGACCTCGTATGAAAGCCTCTTTTACTTCATTTGTCTCTGTAAACATACAATCTGGAATCTTCTTATTGCGAGCATCCGTGTAAAATAGTTTTTGAAACTCGAGTGCCATACGTTTTACTTGACCTCGTATATTCAACTTGTAGACACCGGATGATTTCATTGTATCATAAATAATACAGTCGTAATCTGGATACTCATCATGAATTATTTCAACGTACTCTTCCAATAGTGAATAATCTGCGTTATTGAGTTGCCACGAAGACTTGTCGCAATTTGGGTAATACCCACATGATCCATCACCTAGGAAAAATCCAAACAGTCGCGCCTTTGCTTCAGAAATTGTTGGTTTAACTTCCCAATCAACTGGAAACGAGTGTAAGAGCTGGTTCCCTACTTTGACTTCATTTGGTTTGACCATTTTAGCAAACACATCCAACAAAGAGTGATCTTCAGTCACAGACACGCATCCAGTGTGTGTAAGAATTTTGAAAATTTGCTTGTCGGTGTCGTGTCTAATAATGTTGTGAACAGTGGTCCAACCCTTTTCAGTCCAAGTCTCTACACCAGTCAACTTTGAAAACTCTTTGCCTTGACCATCTGATACCCAATTCGATCCCTGAAGTTCATCGATTCGCTTGACTGTTGGGACTCCGTTGACTCGTAAAAGGAGAGCTGTGTCTTCAGTCACCGAATCGCCATACCTTACGTTTGCCCCTGGAAAATTAGCTTCCACATAATTCTTTGTCTCCTCAATCATACTGCGACCCTTGCAAGTGACTGTACTCGCAATCGGAACACAGGGCAACATTCCCTTTCCGGCTCCAGTGAATCCATAGACTGAGTTCATGGAAATCTTGTAGGCGAGCTGCTTGCCATTATAAACATTCTTCATCATCGGGTCCTTGGCGTTTGCCATATCCTTCTTGGCTTGTTTACGAAAGGCTTTCAGTTCATCAAGAATTGCTGGAAGGAGACTGGGAACATCTTGGGCAAACTTGTAGGTGCGCTCCCCAACATTGAATGACTCGTAAGTGATTCCCGGAACATTATCGTACTTGGGATCAATCACCAGAGTCGAATAACACAAGTTGTGCGCCATCATAATCGAGGGATACAGACTGGCAAAGTCCAACGCTGTGATTGGTGTGTAATAGGCTCCAGTCTGGGCGGATAAGACTGTGGCTCCCTCATAGGGGTCTGACTGAATCTTCCCGTATCGAATAGTCGGAACCATAAATCCAAGATCTCGAGCCTTGCGCGTCATCTGACTGAACACCTTGATTTGCTGTCCGCGTTCTGCCAAGTAACACAGAGGAACCCAAGTTGCTTTTGCCATTTCAATCAGATTCATAAATGTGCAAAGTTTATCCATCAATTGATGAGGCAACAGAGTATCCTTGACACAGTACTCAGCCACTTCACTCAACTTGTCTGGGTCCTCCTCGCGAAACCTCTTGAACATCTCCTTGGGACTCATGTCAATCTTTTGGTCGCCCAAAAAAGTTTTTGACACAAAGTTCAGAGA
>Ga0114960_10000434_pt1 | contig 35215 bp, 40 predicted proteins | sample C_130625_MF_Meta_FD_92637 | JGI IMG/M metagenome (GOLD analysis project Ga0114960, IMG submission 92637) | Freshwater microbial communities from Lake Croche, Canada to study carbon cycling - C_130625_MF_MetaG | ecosystem: Environmental > Aquatic > Freshwater > Lake | place: Lake Croche, Canada...
CTCCACTGGTTTGGCAATCGCCAAAGGTGCAGCGGGTTCGGGGATGACTCTTGCAGATGGAATGGTTTCAGCTTCCGTTTCGTCAAGCCAACCCAATCCACATAAGGAAAGTGTTGCCCGCCTTTTGGCTTTTGTGATCGCCTTCATGTGGGCATTTGCCAACATTTCGCCCCTTAAACCGTCTACCGATACGCAACCAATATCAGAATCTTCCCTGCCTGTTTTATCTCTAACCGTTGCGGTGACGGTAACAAGCCCGCCCTGCGCTACGGTTTGAACGGATACCACACTTACCCCATGTATGGTGCGAAGCTGGTCGGTACACGCCCGCAACGCATATAGGGTCACTTTGCCTTGAAGCAAAATATACCCAAAGGGCTTGGTGTGCGGATTAAGGCCCAAACTCTCGCATACCTGCATATAATGCTTAAGCTTTTCCTCTACTGATAGTTTGCCCAAATCGCCTTCGATTAAGGCTGCTTCAACTCGTGAAGCAAGATTGACTGGTGATGCTGTTACAAGGCTTGACATTTAGAACTCCGATTTAAAAATTTTTCTCGAACAATAACTACACTTTGGGGGGCTGAAAAAACGATCTTCGCCCGCCCCTGTTCGCATTGGGCCACGCTGACCCAGCAAACCTCTCCGCCTACCATCACTGCAATTCGCTCACCGACTTTGCAGGTTAAAACTAATCCTTTAATTTCGTCCATTTTTTCATCCTTGATTTGGTGTGTTTCCCTTTGGGGTTGGGGCTGCAAACGCAACCCAGAACAACCCCGCTGGGGAAGCCATTTGATAGCCCTAGAAAGGGCCGTATATTAAAACCTTTGATTGTGCATCAGTGATGCCGGGGTACTTGTGAACATACAATTCACCAATGGCAGTCTCGACATCATCTGCTGCAATAAACTGGTTACCATTCCAGTACGACCATTCAACCCACGCCTTGGGATAGTTCAACGCTACGAAAGGCATAAAGACTTGCAGCGTTCCAATACTCTTGGGATGAATCCAAGTGTAGTAACCCTTTTCGGTTGCGCTTAATCCATCACGGTTCCACACCAAATAATCGGGAATAAGCTCATCGAAAAAGTCGCCCGCTTTTTCTTCAGCATGAACGCTCGCTAAGTGGCTAGCCTTGTCTTTCTCAGATTGCAACGCCAAGTCTTCGGCAAGCTGCTTGGCTAGCTTCTTTTCATACAACCTACCCACGGTTGCTATCTGTCTGTCGGCTTCTTCGCCTCGTGGTCTTTTCCACTTTGCGTTTGCTGCTGCTGAAATCACTTCCGCTTCCTGTTGAGTCATAGCCATTACAAGTTCCTTAAAAAGAGTTTCATCACTACACAATATTTATGTTAACACTTAGCAAACACAAAATCAACTACAAATATTTAAAATAATATGTTGCGGTTTGCAATAACCCCCGCTATAATGTCCGTAGTGGTTTCTCCGTTTCATTTTTAAATGAGGTGTGGTATGTTCGCTTCCACTATGGCACGACCAAAAAAGTTTACCGAAGGCGCAATCCAACTTGGCTGGCGTTTGGACGGCAAAGACGAACCCTTGTTGAAGGGTCTTCAAGCCTATGCAGACGCACACCGGTTAAGCCGGAACTCGGCCCTTACCATTGCGGTTGAGCGTTTGCTCGCCCAGTGGGAATCCGAAAAAGCTGCGGCTAAAAAGTTGAAGTCCTAATGCGCTTCCCGTTTGTTTGCTCGCTCAGCCTGCCCATCGTTTATGGTGTGCGGGCTTGCTTTATTTTGAGTTCCTTTGTTCTTAGACAGCATTTGTCCAAGGTCTTTGTCTGACCATCGACAGGTAGTACCTATTTGAATGGTTGGGGGAAATTTCCCCGAGGTTCTCCAATTCCATAAGGTTGCTTTTGATATTCTCAAGAGCTTGCAGATCTCGCCCGAATTAAAGAATTTATCGTTCAAGATATCCATCAAATAAAATCTCCAAATAAAAGTTTCAAACTGAGTTTTACTATGCCCAATTCTTTCTAGGTCGGCCCCTGCCCGGCCTTTGAATGGCGGCGGTGACTTCTTTGCGTTCGATAAAGAAAACGCCGCTATGCTTGTTGGCTTTGATCGTGCCTACGCTAATCATTTTGTGGACACCTTGCGCAGTTACGCCAAGTATTTCAGCAGCTTCCAGAACGGTTAATAATTTCATCCTAACCCCCTAATAAAAACTTGCCCCGCACCCGTGTTGCTTAAACCGGGCCTGCCTTGCCGCCACTTGCCAGTGAGCAAAGCAGTTGCGGAGCAATGCTCATGTAATTTTTTTGAACTTGTCCACGGATACCAGTACGCATGGTTCCATGTCTTGGGAATCGCCCCTATCGGTTCTGCCCCCGTAGACTAGATTTTCGGCGAAGAAATCGCTGATTGTGGCAACCCAAATGCCGTCTTGCGTACCCACTGCCAGCACAAACTTTAGGCCCGTGGTGTCGTAAACTTGTTTGGCGTTCATCCACTTGGTTAACGCAATAAGATAGCCGCCCATGCGCTCTATTTCAGCCATCGTATAATTGCGCTGCTTAACCTCAACAAATGCGACAAGTCTACTATTGCGAACGGCAACAAAGTCGATTTTGTACAGCCTTGGGGCTGCTAACAAGGTGCAGCGGAAGTGGGTTGATACCGCTTCGCCTACACGGGCTTCGTTGGCTCGGTCTTTATCGGTTTCATGGTGTCTTAAAATAATTCACACGCTGGGGAGTCGAACCCCATTCCAAAGCCCCACGCTAAGGTTAGCCCCACCGATAACAAACCGGGTTAGGCTGCGTGATAAAAACAAGATAAGCCCGCATCGGGTGTAATTCGATGCAGGCTTAGTGCTAAATGAGTGCCAACCGTTTTTGGCTATGTTATCTGGTAGCCCCTTTTGTTGGGGCCAAGCTTTACAAAAAGCGTTGCCACAAGATCAGCAAGGCCATGTTTTACGGTAGAATCGCCGTGAAATATCCCTTTGTCTTCAAGCCCGACTTGGACTTTTGCCCCGCTTAAATATCCACTTTGTGTCCGCAATAATTCTAAAATATCAATCTGACATTGATTGTGTCTTGCACCGTTTTGCACCATTTCTTGCACCGGTTTTTCAACTGTTGCAATGGTTCTTGCACCAAAGTCAATCGATAAACATACCTGCCAACCCCCAAGGCCAGCCTGTTCGCTGAATGTCTTGATGTTGTTTTTGACAGCTATATTTAAAGCTTGTGTCATAAGATAGTGGAAACGCTGCGTGGGGCAGTCAATCACAGGTGGGCAACCTTCCTTAGTTTTAGCCGAGTCTTCCAACGGCTGGTAGGGCTAATGATAATTCGGATTCAACATAAATCAAGGTCGTATTTAAACTTTTATGCCCCAAGACTGCCCGGGCCGCTTGCCAGCCGCACTCAGTGACAATGCGTGTTGCCGCAGTGTGCCTAAGTTGATGCGGTGTAAACGGTTTAACCCCGGCCTTTGTGCAGGCACGAAGCAGCATACGACTGTAAGAAGTTGATAAATAACGGTTGCCCGGGACACGATCGCCGGACTTTTCCTTTATTTTTTTGGGGGAAAAAACATACTCAAAGGCGGGATCTATCCACGGCTCAATTGCTGCTTGAGCTTTTGGCCCCAAATAGATTTTACGGGAATGGCCCCGGTAGGCGTTCTTGTGCTTGCCGGGTGTGTAAACCCAAGGGTCAAGATTTCTGTCTATCGATGCGGGCAACATCGCTAACATTTCCCCGGGTCGCATCCCGGTGTACAACTGAGTCAATACCATAGCCGCTTGCATAGGGCGCAAACAACTGACCACGGTAAGGATATCTTCCATCGCTGCTGGGGCCACGAGTGGATGATCTATCGCAGAAGTTCGCCCCGCTTTAAGCGGTTCGACTAATCGAAGGTCATTGTAGGTATCGGCTGCGAGGTAGTCATTGCCTGCAAGCCACTTGAACCCCCGCAGCAAACAAATGAAAAGCTGGTTGGAATATCGCCTGCAAAGGTTAGAACCTACACACCTCTTGAGGAAAAGACGCAAATGAATTTTAGAAAGTTGGCCTACTTCCAGTTCGCCTACCGCCTCGTGAAACAATTCAAACGCCCTTCGGATTCGGTCAACCTCGGTACTGTTCCGGTAGTACTCCTTGGAATGACTAATGTAATGGTCGGTAAGGTCTTGAAGTGACTGCCTTACCCCGTCGCCCCCTACAAGCTCTGCATACCTTGCTTTCGACTTGGCCGAGTTGTGCTTCCCAAGGTAGTAATCCTTACCCTTAATCGTGACTACGGCTTGGCCTGTGGACTTGTGTAATCTGTACGCTGCCATGATGAAATCCAATCCGGTAGTACTACCGGCTAAAACCCTATCACATCCAGCGTTTAACGGTTGAGCGTAACCCTATGTCTTATATCGACTTGAGAAGTGCGCCCGGTTGGAATCGAACCAACGACCCTCGATTTAGGAAACCGCCGAACCACGCTAGAAAACATAAAGACAACCCGCATCCATGCGGGCTGAAACCCCTATGATTAAAGCGTTTTTACGATAGCCGCCCAAAAAAAACAAGGCGGATTAAATGGGGCTAAAATCCGGTAGTACTACCGGCGTGTACAAAATATCATCACGAAATCTGCTTCGGGATCATCCAGCAAAACGCTAGAAATGTAGGTACTTGCCATGCGGTATTTTTGGGATATTTGGGATTATTGGGATAATGAAAAATAGCCAGCGAAGACTAGAACTCTTTGCTGGCTGAAAGGCACAACAATGAATGATTATAACCCCCTAGCGGGATTCCGTCAAGAATTAAAGGGGGGAAGCTCCGCCGGTATACTACCGGCATACTCAAGTATACTTTTTTTCTTCCCGTTTTTACTTCTCAAAACAGGGCAGTAAAATGGGCAGTAAAAATCTATTGACTAACCGTCATGCCTTGATAGCAAAGTTGCGGCATCAAGCGTGGCCCTGCGGTTGAACTTAAACCAAGAATTTAAATGGCCCACGACTAGGTGGCAACGGTCGCAAAATGTGCAAAGATTTTCTGGGTCAAGCTCTTTGGAAGGGTCAAGATGTACCGGGCAAAGATGATGTACCTCTAGCGACTCAGTACGGCCGCAGGCAATGCAAGCCGGGTTGCTTTCAAGGAAACGCTTGCGGAGAGTCGCCCACCCCCCGCTGCGCTTGCCCTCAACAATGTTTGGGGGCATAACCCCCCAAACCGTTAAAGGGTCTATCGGCATGAACCACCGGAACATTTAGCCGAGGAACCACGGGAACGATGACCAAATAAATGGTGCGATCGATTGCCCACGGTGACTTTCACGGGGGGAGTAATCCCGCTACCGGAAACCACTTTAGCCCCTCGACGTTTCAAGCTGGCTTCGGTTTCAACGGTTACAACCGCCCTTACCCTTGCCGCAGATTGACACTCTTTGCAGTCCGCATGGAGCGCAAAAAACAAAATAAAATTAATCATTATTTCTTTCCTTCGAGTAAAAGTTTCATCAATAACCTGCCCACAATTTCCGCCAACAACGCATAGGGTATAAAACCCCGTATAGCGGTTTGGTTTTGGCTGTTTTTCATTAGGTCTTCAATCAGTTGCGCTTCCGCTTCATCGCCTGCAACAATACCCACAACTTGCGGGCTGTCCGGTACGATGTTGCCCAGTGCGTAGCCACTGACAACCCATGAAGCATGAATAGCGGTTGATAGGTCAACGGACTTGCCCCGCAGTTTATCCATGACTACCGATAGCGCATAAGTCGGGAACTCTCCCGGGTACGGTACTAACATCACACACCCCCTCTTTAAATCAGCCAGTGGATTCTCCGAAGTGGATACCCATCGACGGCTGAAAATGACCATGAATCGCCTTGTTTAATCATGTTGTTTACTACGTCGGCATCGGCCCAAAAGCCAGCGGTTGGCGGATCGCCTGCACCACTAGGCCCGGTATGCGCATCATCGCCCCACGAATTTAAAATAAAGCCGCCCTCTCGCTTTCCGGTTTGGTAACCGATCAAGGCCATGCAGTGACCCCACTCGCCGCTTGGCTTAGCGAATCCGTCTTGGTCACGGGTCATGGTGAAGCCCCTATCGGAGCTAACCGCAATTCCAAAGCCGCTGGATAATGCCTTCTTTGCCTCATCCCAATCACGCACCAGACTTGCTGTTTTGACTGGGTGTTTGCGGCATTCCGGTTCGAGTAGGTCGGGAACCCCATTGCGGCCCCAATCCTTGCAACGGGATTCTGAGTATTTGGTTAAGTCGAGCGAGTCGTAAACGCCCCGGGCCAATACGCCATATTTTGTAACGAACTCGGCCGCCCAAGCTCCTACGCTGCCATCGCCCGATATTTGATTACGGCCGATTTCAACCCTTGAACCCCCGTAAATTTCCTCTTGGCAAATGTCCTTAAATTCCTCGGGCTGCCCTGCCATGATTTCCGTAAGCATGGTGTGTTCAATTGCGCTGGCCGTGCCGAAGCTCACGCAGCTTCCCACCTGCCCTTGATTGCGCCCCGGTAAAGTATGCCCTAACACCTGCACGGCTGATTTCCAAAGGAAAGATTGCTCAGCAATTGCCCCTGCATAGCTGCCCGCAGCGGATGCAAAAAACAACGGCCTTGCTAGCCTGCCCATGACCGCTTGCACTTCAACCGGATTTCTAACCCATCCAAAGTGGCGTTCCATTAGTTCAACCCTCCCAAGATTTCCGAATAGCGGTTAAAAAGCATAGCTGCCTTAGTTCTGAGTTCAACCGTTAATTCTGCCTGTGGGTCGGTAGGTAAGTTGGAATCGATGTCGGCCGCTATTTTTTCCCGCAGGGCCATCAACGCCCCGGGCGGTAGAATTTTTATAGAACTTTGCTTGGCAATGGAAAAAAGCTCACCCACGGAACGAATATCTATATCAGCGGCCTTCTTTGCCATCTCCAGCCACAACGCCTGCAACGCATCCTTGTAAGCCTTTTTGCCTGCTGAACCATCCGCCCCGTAGATAGCCTTGATTGCATTTCTTAGAGCGTCATCGGGTGCAGGTGGGTTAGGTTGCGGGTTGGGATCGCCCACTTGAATTGCGCATATTGAAGCCTCGCTAGGGGTATCCGCAGCGGCTGTCCACGCAAAGACTTTGTAAGTGCCGGGAACGGTTGAACTGAATATCGCCCACCTTCCAGATTCTGAAACAATTAAATCTGCATCGTCGGAAGTGTTGGCCCAGCGTATTACCTTGCCTGCGCTGGTCGCCTCGATCTTGAGAAGTCTTCCGGGCTTAACCGTTAAATCTCTGGGTATGTTGATAGCGGGGGCTTGCCCCAAGACTAGGGCCAAAAAAAGATGAATCATTGCGTTACTCCTTGCGCTTTGAACTCGGGATATCCGTACGACTTTCCCTTGATAGCTCTTTGCTCAGTAATACCGTTAATGTGCCAAGCTCTCGGGCCAATTGTTCTTGCCCGGTGGCGAGCGTTTTAAGGGTTTCTTCAAGATTTTTCAAGAAAGCCATATGCCCATCTTGCAACGGAACTACAACACGATTACCAAACCACACAACGGACTGCCAAAAGCCGTAGCTGAAAACGATCAAAATCCCCATCGGGAAGCCGAGTTTTTCGAAGATTGATAGAAGGCTTGTTTCCATGCGGAAGAGGGTAACAAAAAGGCGGGGGGTAAAGCAAACGAGGGCGGGCTATTGGCTGCCAACTACACGGAAAGGCTTGACAACCAGCAGTTTGAATCGCTGCTTTGCACATAGTAATGATTGCGCTTATAGAAGTCTGTGGCTGGAATCCATGATGGCGCACCAAGCGTGTAGGAAGAGGCATAAACAGTTGACCCGCTTATACTTGCATTGTAAACATTGTTGATGACGGTTGGCCCGATAGTGTTGCTGTGCATATCGGGAACGGTTGCGGGTGATCGCAATTCCTGCCATTCCGAAAACATGACAGCGCACCATGCAGAGTTATTTGGGGTTGCGTTTAAATGTTCGCCTGCAAACCTTTTCTCATTACCACTTACTCGGGTATCCATCCAAACAGTACCTTGGCCTAACCCTGTTGTGTATCCCCCCAGCGCATCGTTTGCGACATACCATTGCGGGGCTATATTACGATTTATAAAGTCCTTATGTAAATAGTTACCAATAAAACTCTCCGCTAAATAAACGCTTCCTAAAATTTTAAAGCTATCAGTATTATTATTCCAAAACCCGCTGTAATTTGTATTGAACTGGTTTCTATACCCGCCTAAATTCCATTGGGAGATAATACCAGAGGTAGGAGCAGCCCCGCCCCCTATTGCTCCCGGTATTCCTACTGCAACAGTCTGTATCGAATGATCTTTAAGCCAATTCCCTGTGTTTAAATTGTACATATTCGTTAATATTCTGAATCGCCCTTTGATTACCCCCAAGGTCATCATCTCTGAATAATATGCCCCATCGGTTTTGTCGAGCGTTAAAACTACATTAACATCCCCAACGCTGATCGGATCTTGAACCAGCTTGGTAGTGCCTTTGACAAGGGATGCTGTATCGATATCCACATATTGATTTGCAAAAAAGCAGTTCGGCATATTGAGTCGAAGCTGGTTTGGCAGGGTAAATTCACCACCTCGGTTCACGGTAATTGAAGTTGGCAGGGTGTCTAAAAATGTTTGTTGCAAACCACCGGGGTCGGCGTTGAATGACCAGTCGGCTAGCCTAGAAAAGGTCGCTGTCCTGTTGCTGCTATTTGGGGTGTCATTGAAAAATATTGCAGTAGTAACATCACTACTAGAAATCACAATGTCGCCATCACTAAAGACAGTTTCGGGCGTGTTCGATCCGTTTAAATAGTAAGATATATTTGTGTAATATATTGCTACCAAAATCATGTTTAAATCTACCGCCCAAAAAAAAGCCCTGCGCCCTGCGTAATCATGGTAAACCCAAGGCTCATACGGATATGTACCAGTTCTAGTCTCGCTCTGCTTGTAGGTGTAATATGTGCCATGATTAACAGCGGTAATGGTGTTGCTTGGTGTTTTTAAATCGATTCCTACTTGACCGCCAAACATCGATGCGTATATATTTCCAACTCTGTTAAGAGCGTAATAAATCGTTTGATAATATATTGAAGACTGAAAAATGTTGTAATTGACAAAACCACTAGTCGTTGCGACATTACTATCATACTTTCTTGAGGCCATTCCATCGGGTTCTGTGAAATAACTGTAGCGCAGCGGTGGCCAGTCGTACGCTCTATAATGTGTTGCGTAGTAGGCTGTCGCCTCGGCTAAAGGTACAATTTCTCCCAAGTCATTTGAAGAAAAGCGTTTCAGCGAAACACTATGCCCCATGAAAGTGAAAGACATATTGTCTGGAATATCGGAAGTAACAATGTCCACATCCGATTGATCGTAGCAGCCAATTCCTCTGAGGAATTTAAACGATGGGTAGGTATAATCTATCGGGGATAATGAGTAATTTGTGTGAGTGTTGTAATGCTGGACATAGTTTTCATCGATAAATAAAGCAGTAGGATCAGTAATTACATACTCAAAGCTTTGCTGTGCCGTGTAGGTGATTTTGTTGGTGTTATTTAATGCATCGTCCAAGGTATGGTATAAGTAAAATCCAAGCCCCCGAGGGTAACCTGTGCCAGTAAAGTTTGAAGAGAAGTTGCTGTCCGAGCTTTGATAAAAGTACATAGTTGATCCACCGCCTCGAACATAAATATAACTATTATCATAACTTCCGGTGGGGCTAGGTACATATGTAAGGCCGTAGCCAAAAACATAAACAATTGATGGGTACTCGATTTGCGACATCTTAATCCATGCGCCAGCAGTTACTCGGTACACACCATTTTCAGAAGCATTAGTCTGACTGTTCACTAAGATGTTTTGCCCTGCACGGACGGCCACTTGTGTTGAAACAGAAATTGCCCCATTGCCTAACAAATACCGTGGGTAATATTCGCCAGAAAAACTTGTTATGTTCGCAATATAATTGCTACCTACACCAGCATAAGGATAACTTACCCAATTCGACATATCGTTTGGATTTGATGTCGCCCACTCGGTTTCTATCCAGTTTTTTCTGGCATAATAAATCCCATATGGCAATACACTTGTATCGCCCCAACTTGCATAATCATTTTTATTTTGCGCTGCGGGCCAAAAGCTTAATCTAGCAACAGAATTAGAATCCATCAGAGGGTATTCGGTTTTTATTTTCTGCTGGATTTTTGGTTGAACATATAAATTCCAATTTACTGGGTTTGTATACGCACTATAAGCATCGATCAATGCCCAAAGTTGAGTTGCGTAAAATACAGGTCTTGCTGATATTTGTTCGCCAACTCTGTTGTAACTACCATAAAAAACAAGACCATTTCTTGTCATTGCTTCGTAAATCTGATCATCGGTTTCATAATACAAATAACCGCCATTGTAGGAAGTCTCATAAGTTCCTTTAGCTGGCCGTGTGACTTCCATGCTACTAACCCCCCAACGCTGTGACTCTAACTGCAAGGGCAGAAAGTGCATCTTGCAAAGTGGCAACGGTTGCTTGAAGATCAGTAAAAGCAGATGTGGTTAAACTGTAGAATCCTTTTGTGCCTGCGCTATTGGTTCCATAGTACTTGCTTGCGCCGGGGCTATTTGCATCACCATCCAAAAGTAGGATTGACCAAGTTGGTGAATTTGGATTTCCACCGCCTTTAATGCTGCCAGTAGTGGTGACTAAATTATTTGCAAACACAATTCCAGTTGCACTAGCATTAATTATCACGCTTGCATAAGCAGTACCAAAGACCGAAGGGGTATCGGCCAAAGCGATAAAACTGCCTGCCATGTGATTAATGACCGCCCCGAATTCTAAAGCAGTACCAGCAGCATTTACCACTACCGCTCGGTTTGCATTTCCCAGATAGCTTTTGGGAGTTACATCGGTCAACTGCAAGAACTGCCTTAAATACACGTTGTCATACTGTGCGCCACATAGGGCAACAGTTGAGCAGGAAATGCCATCGGCAGTACATTGGACTGAGGTGACCACCTCGATAAAGTTCTCTAGACTTGTAGGCATCAAGTAATTGTAAAGGAATCCATAAACTTGATTGATAATATCGACATCAACAAAGCTAAAAATCGGGCGCAGTTCAACCACGGCATTAACCGGAACGTAAGTATTTCCATTGAATTCTAATGCGTAATTGATCGTTCCATCCGACCACCTGCCGCCATCAACTTCAATCCACGCCGACTTTGCCCTGTACACCTCCTTAAACCCATAACGGGGCGGAGAAAAGGTCGTGTTTCTCTTGGTTATTTTTGCAAAGAACCCATTCGGGGCATCTGCCGATAGGTGAACCCCGCCCGACTCTTGCGACAATGTGCCGCCCTCAAAAAAAGTATTCCCCTGCCTGCGCATTTCCGCAGACTGAGCATTAAGGTCGCTCGCTCTGAGTGGTTGCCCCGGGCTTGCTGGCTGAATTGGTTGCATCGTTATACCTGTGCATCGAAGTAAGTTTTTAGTAATCGCTTAAGCTGCTGAACCTTGGCTTCAATCTCGCTGCCTTCTGCGAAAAAGTCTTGTTCGTTCATGGTCTTTTTTTTGTTGCGATTTACGAAGGTGATGGAATAACCTGTGCTTGGTAATCCATTCACATCGCTTCTGGTCTGTTCGCTGATTAAAATTTCCATGTGTTCTCCTAGGTTTTGATGATGAAATTCATTACTAATACTGGGGGAATTGTAGCGTGTCGGCCATCGGCAGGGGTGTTTGCCACATTGTTGATCGATGGGGTAAAAGTGTGTTCATGGTCGGTATTAGTTGAATTAGTGGACAGCGTGTCGGTGTTTCCACCAGATCGATTTGTAATGTTATAGGTTCCAGACCCTGTGGATGAAGACATATTTACTAGCGTATGACTGTGACTAGCGTTTCTGTTCATCGATGATGTACCGCCACCACCAACCGTGTTTGCGTGTGTATGTGCTGCCAGTTCTGTTGCTGTTAACAAATGCGTTTCTTCGCCAAACCACGCACCCAATGCCCTTGCAGTCATGGCCGTTCCAGAGGTCACGCCTGTGCCGGATGCGTTCAAGCCTGTGCCAGTTCCAGCACCCATCGGAAGCCTGCCAGCCATCGATGGCAAGTTGAATGTGGTACTACCATCGCCTGTGCCATAGGTAGTTCCGATAGCTGTCCATAAAGCACTGTAGGTTGTTCTTGAAACTGCATCACCATTTGCCAGTAGCCAACCGCTTGGCGATGTTGTTGTTACTACCCCTGCGGATGCAGACTGAGTGACAGCCCCTGCATACATTTGCATCGATCCCGCTGGCAATAGGGAAACAACTGTACCGCCCACCCACGCTGAACCGTTAAAAACCCAAAGCTTATTGTTATAAGTGTAGGTTTGATTCGTTGTCGGAGTTGAAGGAAAGTCTATCGGCATATTGCCTCTTAAGTTTTGATTAGGTAGTTAACACCGATAGCCGGGGGCATATGATTAATTGCTGTGGGTGATGCACTTCCAACTGTGTGCGAGTGATCGGCTTGGGTACTTAATGTTAGTCCAGCCCCTGCCGAGCCTTGCCATACAGAACCGGGGTAAGGGTCATACCTATCGCCACCAGTACCCCTATAAGTTAAAACTTCTTTACTTAGCGTGTGAGTGTGGCTACCAGCGTTACCTGTTGAAAACTGATTAATATTACTACTGCTAACCGTATGTGACTCAGCCCCAACTGTACCGCCAAGAGTCCTAGCAGTAAGGCCAGAGCCTGTTCCCGCACCGATCAAGACCCTTCCTCTATAATCGGGCAGGGTAAAGCTTAAAGCTGCTGCCCCTGTGTATGCCGTACCGCCATAAGTATTGCTTATTACGGAATGAAGGGCTAAATAGTTAGAGCTTGAAACACTTGACCCATCGCAGAGTAGGAATCCAGAAGGTGCTGTGACCCCTGCAAAGGGAATGATTGTTCCAGTAGGGTTGGAAACCATACCGCTGTTGGATGTCTCAACCCATTGCGAGGAAGTTCCATCGCTAAAGTAAATCAGATAACAGCCTGTGGAAGTGTCATACCATCTATCGCCCGAGGCTGGCGAAGCGGGGGCTGTTGCCGAGGCTGTAAATGAAGGGCCACCAGTCACCGCACCCCATGAAGAATCTGTTCCATTGGTGGTCAAATATTTACCGCTGTTACTTGCTTGGGCAGGCAGTAAAGCGTTGACCGCTGCATTGGCTGTGGTTTGGCCAGTACCACCCTTTGCAATCGAAACCGTTGCAAGTGTAGTGGTAATTGCGGTAGTACCGCTGCCACTAACATCGCCCGAAAGTGTAACCGTTTGGTTTGCTGTTAGGTAGGTTGATGTATCAAGGCCAAAAGTACCCGCTGCGGACATCTTGACAAAACTTGCTGAAACATAAGTAAGGCCCGCTACTGAGGTCAAGCTTGCAGAAGATGCTTGAACATTGGTTCCAATCGCAAGCCCAAGCGAAGTCCTCGCCGTAGCTGCTACTAGGTTTGTTGCACCGCCATCCCATTGCAGCCGTTGGGTATATCCCGAATCCCAATTGGTTTGCGAACTGGTAGAAGGTATTGAGTAACCCGAGGTAAGCGAAATAACCCCAGTAGCAGAGGTGTAAGTTAGCCCTGTCGCACTTGATGACAATGCAGCCCTTGCCAATGAATCGGCATAAAATTTATTGCTAGTTCCCTGCGTGAGATTGTCGGTAGTGCCTATGTGATCTGCAATCGACATAGAAGCAACCATAACATTGCTTAGCCCATCGGCCGAACCTATCCAAAGCTTTTGCGGGCTTGCGCCATTAATCGCAAGCTCATAAGCCAGCAGCCCGCTTGGAACTGCTGCTGTGGTGAATGATCTTTTTGGTCGGATCGTTAATGCCACTAGAAGCTTCCCCCATCGATGGACGGCGGTAGGTCGTTAAGCTCACTCATCAAAACAGGTGTGCCACCAGAATCGGCAACCCATATACGCTTATCGGAAATATTTACCGCTAGTTCATACGCTGCTAATCCTGTCGGAGTAGCAGATGCAGTAGAACTTCTTTTGGGCCGAATGATGTTCGCTGTTGTCGGGCTTGGTGTCGGGGTGGGTGTTGGTGTAGGCGTTGGGGTCGGTGTGGGGGTCGGCGTAGGTGTTGGAGTCGGCGTAGGGGTCGGGGTGGGTGTTGGTGTTGGGGTTGGGGTTGGAGTCGGCGAACTCGCAGCAATATAAAGAGAAGTCAATGTCATGTAAGACATATGTGAGGTATCAGAACCGGGATTGAAATACAGTATCACCGTATCACCGGAAGTGATGGCAGCAGATCCAGAAAGGCTAGCTCCGGGAGTACTTAAAGTAGCAGCACCAAGGTATGACCCATTAACCGTTATGTAGCAAGATGCCATCGAATACATCATGTCGTAAAGGCTGAAATTATAATTTATGGTTCCACTTATGCCAGCAGTATAGGTAACTGTTTGCGCCCCGCTATAGCTATACCTCGATCCAGTTAATGGTGAGGCAGATGATCCTGTTCCAGTAAAGGAATAATCGCTATTGGACGCTGAAACAAAATTTAGATTAGCCATCAGAAGCTACCCCCATCTATATCCACACCGTAAATTGCGGTTGCGGAAAGTACTGTGGTTCCATTGACTTTCAAAACCTTGCCACTAGCAAGGTTGAAGTTTTCGCTTGAAGTCCAAGAAGTTGTTGAGGCAACATAATTAAAAGTATGATCGGTTGCACCTTTGAGGGTAATGCCACCCCCATCGCAAGTGATCTCGGTTGGCGATGCTACATTGCCTAAAACAATGTTTTTGTCAGCAATATCTAAGGTGGTAGAATTAAGCGTGACGGTTGTTCCGTTAACGGTTAAGTTGCCACTAAGCACCAACGATGTTCCGGTTGCCGCCCCGATATTAGGTGTCACTAAAGTTGGAGATGTGTCAACAACAAATTTTGTACCCGTGCCTGTTTGCGAAGCTATTGAAGTTGCATTTCCTATTGAGGTGATTACTCCGGTTAAATTCGCATTAGTGGTAACGGTTGCCGCATTTCCCGTTGTGTTTTGATTCAAAGTTGGAAAAGTGCAATTAGTTAAAACTCCGCTTGATGGAGTTCCAAGGGCGGGTGTAATTAATGTCGGGCTTGTGTTCATCACGAAAATTGAACCGGTTCCGGTTTGACTTGCTACTGAGGTGGCGTTGCCTACCGAAGTAATCGGCCCGGTAAGATTTGCATTAGTCGTAACGGTGGCAGCGTTTCCAGTCGTTGACTGGTTAAGTGTCGGAAAGTCGCTTGCTATTGCGATGCTAGGAACCCCGGTTGCTGTCGTGTTTTTTAATATTCCAGTTGCTAGTGCAGCTAGGCTTTGACCATTGATCCTTACCACGGTTAGGGCCGTTGCCCCTGTGGCATCCCCGGTATGTGTGGCATTTGAGACAAGCCCGCTGTACTGGGTGTTAGTTGCATTGTCACCGGTGTTCGTACCGGAGATTGACCCTGTACCGGGAACCGTTAGCGTGAACCCATCTTGAATCGTTAGCGTGGCCCCGGTTGCGGGTTGAGTAATAGTTATCTTGTTTACCGTTGTTGCGGTTGCCGCCCCAATTGTAGGTGCAACAAGGGTGCAAGAATTAGCAAAAACATTTGCGCCCGTTCCAGTTTCATCGGTCATCAATGCCGCAAGATTTGCGCTTGTAGGAGTGGTCAAAAAAGTTGCAGCCCCGGTTGCTAACCCGCTTACCCCTGTTGATATTGGAAGCCCGCTGCAATTGGTCAGAGTTCCCGCTGAAGGAACCCCTATGTTTGGAGTGACCAAAGTTGGGGAGGTTGACATTACAAAAGTCGTACCGGTTCCGGTTTGGCTTGCTATTGAAGTGGCGTTACCTATTGAGGTAATCGGCCCGGTAAGATTTGCGTTAGTCGTTGCCGTAAACGCATAATCTGGCCCTGCAATTGCAATCACGCTGGTAGCCGTTCCATATCCATCGTTGCCAAGTCCGTAGTACAAAACCCTACCCGAACTTGTTTCGTTAAAAGCTAGTTCTGAAGCTGCCAGCGAACTGGGTGCGCCTACTGTTGAACTTGACCTTCTTTTTATGCGTAGTGTCGTTGGCATTTGATTATCCTTTAATAATTTCCACCGTCTAAAATAGAAGTGTTAACCCATTGCGAAGCCGTGTTGCTGTACCGAATAAGGTTGTCTGCCTGCACCGCCGTTATTGCCACATCGGTTAAATCGTCTAGGTATGCAACCGGGCCACCGGGGTTCCCTTGAATACCTTGAATACCTTGCCCGCCTTGGATTCCAACCGTTGAAACCTCGACCGCTGTAGCCGAGTTTGAAATCAGAACCGCAATGCTTTCGCTCACGACGGAAACATTGCTAACGGTGTCCGTGACTTCAATGGCCCCGCTTTCATCCGTAACCGTTACCGCCCCACTGGTTGCCGATATTGAAATGCTGGCCCCACTGGAAACGCCAAGATCAATACCCGGGTCAATGATTTCTAGGGTCATCTTGTAACCTCCGCTTTCACTGCAAATTTGCCTTCAATCAAGCGGGTGACCTTCCCACTAGGTGACTCAATTTCAAGATCGTAAACATAGGTTGCCGCAGCAATAGAAGACATTACCGTAGCACTGATTAAAATGCTGATCGTTCCCAAAGCCCCGCCCAAAACAATGCCGCCATTAGCGGTGGTAAGCTCCAAAATAAAGCTTGTACTTTCAACCGCTAACCTTATTTGCATCCTTCCGATAAAGCTGGTCAAGTTGACCAACGCCCCTGCGCTGTCCTTATATGTGATAATTCTTTCAAGCGTTGCGCCCTGCTCCGCTGCAAAATTGTATGTGCCTGCCGACATTACAAAGCCCTCGGATTGAAAAGGAGACTGAAGCCGGTAGCGACCCCCGCTTGCACCACATCGGTATCGTAATTGTAAATGCCCCGTGTTGGGGTTTTGACCTCGGACAGCGTATCCCAATAGCCTCTATCGGGCCGGTAAATCCTGTTCCAGCCGACAAACTTTAACGCCGTAGTCGAAGCCGTTGTGATTTTGCCCGCACTATCAACAATTTCAGTTGAGGTTGCACAAAGATCGTAAACCGGCTGAATGCAAAATTTGTAATTGATGTCAAAAAACTTGAAGCCGTCCGAAGTTAATTTTTGCGTAATATTTGCGCCCTCGAAGCGCAGGGTTTCGGCAGGCCAAATTGCAACACCCAAGTTAAAAGCGTTCTTATTGATTCGGCCAAGCAAACTTGTGATTGCTACCAACGGTCTACGGGCCACTTCGTGCCGCTGTAAAGCGTAGTCAATGCGTGGCATTACCTTTGTGCCGTTCACCCCTTGGATCATGCTCGTACCACCAGCGGCCCCATACTTGAACTTGAGTTGACTAAGCGGGAGGGTTAGCGACTGGGCAGAAAAGTCAAAGGTTTGGGAGGCCAATTCGATTTCGCTTTTTTCGTCGCCTTCATCTTCTGCGGCCGCTTCTTTTTCTTCCGGCGTTTCCTTCTCTGGTGTCTTGTAGGTAACCGTTAAGCGAGCAAACTCGTAAAGGTTTTTGGAAGCAAGCATATAGCTTGCATTGTTTGTCTGCGGTATCGCCCCATGAAATACGCCCATCCCTTCGCTTTCAATATTCTCGCAAAAGCATTGTGGTAGCCACGGGTCACGCTCTGGAAGCCTGCGCCAGATTCGACCGTTTACATACCTTGGCCCACCTAGCATTTCATAAGCCAAGGGTGCAGCCTGCGAAAATGGATACACGTCAAGCACCCTCGTAACCGTTAAACCGTCACGGCCATAGGTTGCCTTGCGGGAGATTTCTTTGATTTCGCAAACCGTAATTACTGGCATTAACGCACCACCGCTGCTTTGTCTTTAATGGTTATTAACGCCGCCGCCGCTACTTGCATATTCGCATTGATGCCCTTCATTTCCCCTAATTGCGCTTGGTCAATGTTTGGCCCCACGTTGTTTGCAAACGCTAATTGCAGACGGTCAAAGGTTGCCCCAAGCCCTTCCATTGAAACATTTGCCTTGATCTGGAACCCGCCCGGCTTCTCTAATCCGTTTTTGATTGTGCCTACAATTGCCCGGGCCATCTTTTTTGCTTTCTCGGTATTTTCCTCAAGCCTTTTCCCTAGCTCATTTCCCACGGAAGGGTTGATAAAATCGTTAACAGCCGCCCCCAAGTCCTTGGCTTTCTTTTTGTTTTCCTCCATGCCAACGGCCATCTTGTCAAGATAGCTGTCCATCTTTTTCCGCATAGCTTCCGTGTCAAAAATATCTGCGTTACCTTCACCCGCTTTCCGCATTTTGTCGGCTGTGTCTTTAGAAATTAGCCCCATTTTTTCCATAATCCATGCAGCGGCTTTTGCCAATTTGTTAATCATCCCCCACCAAAGTGCGGATATTGTGTTGACGATCTCAGCAAACTTTTCGGCTATTGTAAAAATAAGGCTAACGACAACTGAGGTAAAATTCTTCCAACTTGAAAACATAAATTTTATCGCCCCGCCAACGCTTGACATTATTCCCCCGGTAGCTTCTTCAAATGAACCAAAAATCCCTTCGGCAACTTCTTTGATGTAGCCCCAAACAATCTTGAAAGCATCAAGGATAAAGTCAATCGTTGGTTTAACGGCCTTTTTGTATATCCACATGAAGCCATCGGAAAGCGCACTAATCACCGCATCGGCCGCTGTTTGCAAATCAAGCCAAGCTTCCACCACGGTTGACATCACCCCTTGAAAACTTGAAGCGTCTTCTATGCTCGTGCCAAAAAAGCTTGCTATTGATTCGGCAAGGTAATCAACAACCCCGCCAATGGATTCGCTAACCGAGTTCCATTGTTCTTTCATGCCTTCAAGCATTGGTTTAACGGTTGAATCGTACTTGGAAACTATGGCCCCGCAGAACTTGTCAAACGCATCTTGCGCTCTTGTCCACACGTCCAGAAAGAATCCGATAAAACTTGCAAGCACTTCTTCCCATGATTTGGTCGAGTCAAATACCCCTGCAAAGTATCCCGCCATTGCAACGATTGCAGCCCCTGCCAATCCAATAGGCGAAATCAAAACCATGATCGCCCCTGCAAGCGCACTCACGCCAGCAAGTAGGGTTGGTAGTAACGCAGCAAATGCCGCAACCGCAGCCGTAGCCATTGCCCAATTTGCAACACTAGCCTTGGTTGAAGCCGATAAAGATTTCCAATAACTCGTGAATCTATTAACTAGATCGGTTGCAAGTCTGACATAGGGGGCAAACATATCGCCAACGACTCTGCCTGCATACTCATACGCCTTGGCAAGTTGTTCACCTTCCACTGTGCCTGCACTAGCAGCCCGGGTAAGCATCCCCACGGCCCCGCCAATTGCACCGCCCACGACCAAGGCGACCGTTTGCATTTTTTGAAGTTTACCCGTAATAGCTGCAATGCCTTTTTCCGCCTCTGGTAGCCCTTTGGAACTAACCGATACTTCGGCCTTGCCTCCCTTACCATGCTTGCTTGTGACCTTGGCTTCCTTGGCTGCTATCTTCGTTTCCATTGCTGCAAGTGCTGCTGCTGCCTTGGTAGTTTCCTTGAACGCTCCGGTACTTAGATTGAGTTGTCTGGCTTCAAGCTGTAATTTTTTTGTGGCGATGTCGGTGGCTTGGCTTGCCTTCATTTCCCCTGCTGCAAGCTTGATCGCCTCTTTGTTTGTAGACTGCATCTTGGCAACCAAGGATTGGTTTTCCGAAGCGTATAGCTTTTGCTTGCTAGCTGAATTGGCGATAGATAAGGCTAGTGCAGCCGTGGCTTTGTGCGCAGTTTTGCTTTTACCTTCAAGACCATTTACGGCGTTTTCGGTTTCTTCCAATCCCTTGGCGACGAACTCAATATAACTTTCAGCTAACTTTCCCACGGTTCGCCTTCCTACTCTGAATGAGTTTTATCGCCTCTGCAAAGCTTAGTTCCTTGCGGTAATGTTCCAGCGCAGCTAACTGCGGTAATGACATTTCAGAAAGCTGTTGCAGGCTGTATCGGCCTTCCGATTTTTCCATCACGTCTCGATACCATTTCGGCCGATCCTGTTCGCACCAGCCCACCAAAAAGGACGGCCAATCTAGTTTCCCGAATCGCCCCCCAGTTGAACTAGGCCCGAAGCCGTTGCAAGATCGCCCATAACCACTTCGGGGGTTGCTTGTTTGACCAAGGCAATGCAGGCTTCGTGTGTAAGCTCTGGATGATTCTTTTTAGCTAGCAGCCAAAACAAAAAGGCGCAGCCCGCATCGGATAACATCGCATCACGATAAAAAGCCCCGTTTCCTTCTGCTCCGCCGTTAGCTTGCATCTTTACCGCTTCAGCGATTGCAAACTTTTGTAGGTCTTCGGGCAACCCTTTGAGGCTGTCCGCAATGGAAGCCAAGGGGGTCTTCATGGTACGGCGAAAGTAGTTGTGCAAGGTTCCGGTAATCTGATCGCTGATAGGGTCGATTAGAAAGGTCTTCCCACCAACAATTACGGAACCCTTGCCCGCTGCTACTGCCGCATTGAAATCGCCTTCATTAGATAACATAAATAAATACTCCCTTTAATGATTACGCTGATACTGTTGGATCGGTAATCACGCCATTAGATTTGAAGGTGCAGGCAAATTTAACCACATCGGCCACGGCGTTAACCGTTACCGCCAATGACTCAATCCTTGCGCCAAAGGCGTAAAACTTACCGCTATCGCCAAGATAAAGTTGCAAGGTAACTAACGCACCAACTTCAAGCTGGCCTGTTTTATCGGGGCCAAAGGCGACATCAATTGAAGTGACCGTGTTGTCTGCGTAACCTGCATCCGGCACGTTGGCCAAATCCCAAATGGCGTTGAATGACCCTGCGCCCCCGACTTTCACGGGAAAGTATTCTTCAAAGCCTTTACTGCCGCTGTTGGTTGTTTCTACAAGCGTAGCGGTCTTGGTTAGATTCCAATCCAAAATTGCGTAGTCTTTTGTTCCGGTAGTTCCCAAAGTCTGAACCCCTGCCGAAATGGTAGGCGCACTCATAACGGTAACCTTGCCCCCGATACCCTTAACAAAAATTGGCGTTGCTTGAGTAGGCATAATTGCCCCCTTATTTAGATTTCTTTCCGTTCCCTTTGCTTCGCACACTGCGTCGCATTAATAACTCTTTCGCCGCAGCCGTTATCGACCACGCTTGATTCGTTTCCTTGGTGCTGGTGCTGGCAGGCTTCAACTGCTCAACCATTGCAACCACGGTAAATTTGTATTCGTTCATATTGCGTTACTCCCACTGGCAACCACGTCAAACGATGCCTTGGTAATCAGCACGTCTTCAGCATTTCGCAAGCCCGGGTCTAATTCCACGATATTGCTAGAGGGCTGAAAACATATCAGCCTGCCCGCTGGTAATACGGCGGTCTTTTCCATGAAGTCAAACACGTTACTTAATAAAGCGGCAACCAATTTTGCACTGGTTGAACCGGGGCCACCTGCACTATAAACCGCCACTTGGAAAACAAAGTTTTGGATGAAGTGACCGTTAGTCGTAAAGGTTTTCTTGCCATCTTCAACGGTTACAATCCCGTAGGGTATCGCTGTATCTTGTGGAACTCGGGCATACCATAAACCACCGGGAACAAGGGTTGCGCTTACCGTAATGGCTGTCCACCGGGTTTGTATGGCTTCAAGAATATCGTAACTGAGTGTATTCATTAAGATGGCCCCATGTGAACGGAAGCATCGGCAAGTTGTTTCAAAAAGTTTGCGTTATCGGCCAAGGTTTGCTTCAGCCCTAGACGATCTTTTGCAACTTCTAAAATGGCCCCGTAAGCCGCTTCGCTTCGGTATCCCACTTTTATTCGCATGGTAGTTTCGACTTCAGAAAGCTTGGTCGGTTCGTGCCTAATGGAAGCTTGCAAAAAGCCTGTGCGCTTCATCGGGTATTCGCCGGGCTGTGAAAAGGGGCCAACATAAACACGCCTTGATTTGCCTGCAACCTTTACGTCCTTGGTCGGTGGGGTTCTTTCCCCCAGTTTGGCCATAAGCTGCTGTTCCATAAACAATGCAGCCCGCATAAGGTTTTGCGCTAGTTGTTTTCTGGCTTCCCCCATGATTGCGCTGGCATTGCTGTTGTAAATTGATGGCATTACAGAATCCTTTCAAGCGTTAAAACTTGCAGGACATCCATAACGTCGGGGGCTGCACCGCTAACGATCTGATAAACCAAGCCTGCCCCATCAATAATCCGGTCGGTAGACTTCCAGTTCAAGCGGAGGCCGCAATGACACTCATACCGGGTTTTGACTTGTTTCTTTCCTAGAATGTCGGTAGCTTCCGTGCCAGTTTCCTGTATACGACAGGGAACGCTTCCCAGTATCAAAGTGTAATCGCTAGCGACCCTTCCACCCGCAGCATCCTTGCTGTTGGACGGTCTGTAGAGGTTGCACACCTGCTTAAGAGCCTCCGCAAGAACTAGATTTCTTGTGACTAATCGCCACGTCGATTGAAGATTATTTAGCTGAGTTTCTAACACCGTCCAAATTCGCCCCGCTGCGTCGGTCAAGTAATCATTCGGGTTTGGTCGTACGCCAGTAGGAACAACAGCGGCAGGTAACAACCAAACCAAATCGTCGGCGGTAAATATCCCTGTGCGCTGGCTAGGTACATCACGATTGCTGATTGCTCGTCGCTTGGCGGTAATACCGGTATAGCTTTCAACGTAGCCAGAAGTATGCAAGGTAAGGCCGTAAACGGTGTATGTAACCGCTTCCTTATTATCCCATGCAAGATATTCTTGGCTGGTATTCAAAGTTAAACTTCCTTGTAGACAATATGCCCACCAACGGCTGCGGTAACGGTGCTATTCAGTATCAACGCTTCGCCCGGTTCGGTTTCTAAAACACCAACCAATCCCCCCGGCATAAGGTCGGTATTGCCGTTGAAAATATTGCTGTACGCACCCACTGACATCGGGCCAGTAAGGTCGGTACTTGCGCTTTTGAATTTCAGTTTGGTGTTGATATCGCTGCACACAACATAGGTAATCACTCTGATTTTTAAACCGTCTACGGCTGCAACAATGGTTGAATCGCCGCTTGCGCTGATATCGATCTTTGCAAATTTCATGTTCTCATCCTCGTTATTTTTTGGTACGGCCCCGATAACACTTGAAGTGAAGTTTGCAGGGCTATAAGTGAAGCGGTAAGGCTAGTTAAATAACTTTCATGGCTGTAACTTTCGCCATCCACGCTGTAGGTGGGTTTGTAGGTGGCGGTTACTTCCACGATGCGCTGGCTAACTTGGTCTATCGCTGTTTGGATTCTGTCGGTAGCGGTTGACAATTGACCACCTCCGAGAAAGTGACTTCAGAACGCAGGTGAAAACGCTCTTTGTAAATAGCTTCGGCCCCTGCCTTGCTAATCGATTCGATAAGTAATTTAGGAAGCCCGGCAACCCGAACTTCCCAAATCTGTAAATTACTAACTACTCCCTTTTTCATCTTCAACCCCTAATTAAGCTTTGTTGCGAACGGTGTGCCAAGGTGACCATACGGAAGGTATGCCACGCTCGTTTGCAAAGTAACTTGCAACAATACCCTTATCCAACATCTCGTATTGGTTAGGGGCCGCTTGTTGAACATTCAAAGGATAATTCTGCATATATCGGAACGACTTACCAGATTGCATGATCCACCAATATTCATCCGCATTGGCTTGCGAAAGATTAAGGCCATCCGCATCGGTGCAGCGCATTTCGATCAGAGGACTTGAAAGCAATTTGAATTGGCCCGTGTAAGGATTGCCCGGGGTTTGGCGGATGGACAGATTGGTTGCAGTGGATTGAGTCGCACCGGTAGCAAGTCTGTTTTCCGTCATGTTTGCACCCAAGATTAATTGAGCATTAGTCAATCGTGCAGGGTTAACCAAAATGGTATCGGGCATAATCAAGATTCGCTTGGATGTGCCGGGGTCTTCCATTTTAACGAACTTCTGGACGGCTCGGTTGATCGCCAAATGATCTTCCAGTACGTTACTGTGGTCATTCAAGAAGCCAAGAGTCTTGGAAGTTTGGTAGGTGTTGTAAGCAGTGCCGTTGTACTTGAATGAATTGTTTACACCAATAATAGTGTCAATAACTTCAAGCTCTTTTCGGTACGCAAGCTCTTCACCCACGCTGCCTGCAACATTAAGCAAATCGCCCGTAAGGTCAAAGAAGATAGTCTCCTTGAGGATATCCACTGCCAACGCATTTTCACGAGTTTCGGGGGTTTCAATCCAACGCTCGTTGAACTGCGCCCGCTGGTGTGGCTCGCCGGGATTTCTCTTTTTACCCTTGTCACCTAAACGGTTAACGCCAATGACCTTTTGACCGTTAAGTTTGGTCGCTTCAGAGGGCATTAACTGATCTGCAATCAAAGCTGGATTCTGGAAAGCTTCCAAAATTTTCACTTCGATTAAGCCGCCTACGACTGCGGTAAATGCGTTAATATTTGCGAACGCTGTAGGGTCAATACCGATGCCGGTAGACTCTAATAACGCCCTAGAATCGTTTGGAAACCCTTGCTCAACAAGGCTTCTTGCTACGGTATGCCGTGCCATTGCCCCACCGTTTGCAGGGTCAAAATAATTGCGCCACGAACTGCCGATAATACCTTCTGCAAGTTCTTGGATTGAGAATTGTTCGGGCTTCAGTCGTGCTTCCCTTAAGGTTGCATTGCCTGCATGATCACGGTTAGGCGATCCAAACTTGTCGGAAAGGCCAAGGCCATGTTTGATATCGTTCAAAAACGCCAGCTTGCCCCCTGCGGAGTGCTTGCGGCTTTCATAAAGTTCTCGAACCTTCAGCGAATTAATTCTTGACATGATGTCTCCTTTAAATGGTTATATTTTGTTTCTTGCAGCTAGGCCGATAAGCCTAACCGTTACCTTGGTGATTGAACCGGTTGCGTATTTGGTGACAACGCCAATGGCTTCTGCAAGGGTTGCGGTTTCGACTACGGCTTGATCGCTGATAGCCCCTGCTGCTGCTGCTGCGGAGGAAACAACGGAAACCATATCACCGGGCAGGTAAGTGCTAGCAGAAGCGCAATCGGCTTCATAAATGCACTCGGTTACAACTTCGATTTCGCCTGCAACAACTTGCTGAATCAACCTTTGTTGAACGGCAACGCCTACGAATAGGGCTGCAAGTGCTGTTCTATCGGTAGCGGCTGTACCACTGCCAACATATGCGCTGAACGGTTTAACGGTTGATGTACCGGCATCCCAATAAAGGAGATCGCCGATAGAAATTACGGTGCTTGCTGCCGCTGGGTATCGTACCAAGCGAAAGTCAACCGGCTTCACGAATCTTGAACCGCCAAAAGTGCTAGACATTGTTTATTCTCCTTAGTTTTGTAACCAGTTGTAAAGGTCTTGCCCTGCTGGAATGCGGGCCTGTTTTGATTCGGTAACGGGTACACCGCTACGAGGTTTGGTTGCTTTGTGGGCCAAGGCTAATCGCTTAGCATGACGCAAGATGGCAGTCTTTTTAAGCGGTTTGAAGTCTTCGATTAGCTGCCTTGAAACTGGCAACCCTTCAGACTCGCAAAGGCGGCGGATGAACGCTTCCTTTTTGATACTGCGGACTTCTTCTTGTAATTGTTCAAGCTTGGAAGATTTCTTGTGACGGGCGGATTCTTCAGTGTCCTCTTTTTCGTCATCATCTTCTTCGGCTTCGGTGGTGTCTTTTTCTTCGTCCTTGTCCTCGTCATCATCGGCTTCGGTGGTATCTTCTTCGCCGGAAGCTTCTTCAAGGGCTTCTTTGACTAGATCAACGATCTTTTGCGCCTTTTCCTCGTCGCTATCATCAGCTTCTTTTAAAGCGTCCATTACCTTGGAAGCTAGATCGTCTTTTTCATCGTCTTCGCCTTCCTTGGTTGGCTCGTCATATTCTTCCATAGGTTTTTCGTCTTTTTCTTTTTCGTCTTCTTCTTTAATGCGCTTCGACTTCTTCATTTTCTTTGCCTCCGATAAGGATGATGTGGTTGCTGGGTCTGCTACTAGGTCTACATGGCGGACTTCGGTGATTTTGGAAACGATAAAAATACCGTCCTCCTTTTCACCTTCGCCTTGTGCGTTGTGTGACAAGCCAAATAAATCTGGCATTTGTTCTGCTGCGCTGAATACGCTTTCAAATATGCGATGACCGGGGTTAAGCCAAAGGTCACCGAACAGGCCTTTGCCTTCGATAAAGCGAACATTGATTAATTTGCCGCATCGGTCATAGGCTGAACGGGTATCGCTAGGATCGTCGGGATGATCCACATTGACTTTGATGCCTTCATAAAGTGGCAGGGCTTTTTTCAAAGCTTCTGGAAGGTATTTGCGGCCGTTGTCACTGTCAAAACCAATGATTTTAACACCGTAAATCAAGCACTTTTTACGATCCACTTTAAGCGGTTCGAAAGACAGCTTGGCTTCGGTAAACCAGATTTTTTTGATTAACTTAATCAGCATGGCGCAGAGTATGCGAAATGCGGGGGGGCAAAGTCAAATTGAGAGGGGCTTAACTTTTCGGCTTATGTTTTTTTGGTTCTTCATTGAAGCCAAAGTCAAAGCTTAGATCGTCGGCGGTGTGGGTTTTGGGGTCGTGCTTGCGGGCGGCTTCTTCTTCGGCTCGTTCTCGCTCCCATTCGTTGGCAAGTTTTTTGTCTCGCTCTTGTTGGGCTGCAAGGATTGCCGGGCTTTGAGGACTCCATTCAGCGAGTTCTTGAGCAACTTGCTCCTGTGCTGCAAGTATGCCAGCCGCTTTGCTGTCGCTGCGTATTTTTTTAAGGTCTCGCTCATCGTGTCCTTCCGCCTTTATCTGTGCTTGAAGTTTTGCCCACTCGTTGTATTCGTCTTCAAGATGCTTTTCGTTGCGCTCTAATAAACTATGGTGGTCGTTCTGTAATAATTCAAGCAAATAATCGTCGGCATTACGATTATCCGGCACAACAATATGCCCGCTCATCTCCAAGCTCTGCGCCATAACATCTAAGGAAGTACCCGTTTTTCGCATGGCAGTAATAAGCCCGAATTGCTTAATGTCTTCCTTGTAATTGAAGTCGGCATGAATACTTCTTGGGGTTATCCCGCCCTGCTTAATCACAATGGCCCGCAAGCTCATGTTCTGCGGCCTTGATACTATCTTAGGCGGTAAGTAGCCGTAGGTGTAAACCTTTTGAGTAAGTTCTTTACGTTTGGTAATCAGATACGTAAACTTGTTCAATCGATCTTTGCGACCTTCGGGGCTTTCATTAACTAGCGTTGAAGCGTCTAAAAGCTTTCCCGATGTTGGGTTAACAAAATGCCCCCAGTTGAGACTTTGCCCCGGGGTAAGCTGCCCCCGAATAATCGATAACCGCTTTGCACCCACTACCCTTGCCTTATCCGCTTCTGGCGCACGGTCGAACCAATCCGAATAAACAGCGGGGTTGGGGATTAGCTTGCCCGCTGCATCACTGAATAACTTCTTGGCGGCGGGGTCTTTCTCAATTTCTTGATTGACCGAAAGCACCGGGGTTATCCAACAACGGCAGTTATGCGCTACCGTGCCATCTTCTTCAAGCGGCGGGCGTGGCATTTTGTCCAAACCTAATTGCCCCGATACTGGCTTCTTGTAATAGACTTGCCCGCTTCTGGCTGCGTGTTCTGGTCTAACTCTGCTATCCATTGTGGCGTGAATTTGAAACCCAATAACAAGATCGCCCAAATCGTCGTAAGCATCCATGCGGCTTTCGTGGGCTATTCTCATCGACTCATTGCGGGCCACTCTTCGGGCGGTTGAAGCCACTCCCCCTACATGGTCTTTGAGTACCCGGGCAAGTTCAGCGGGTGACTTTTGACCGTTAAAATCTTGCGTCAATATTGTTGCTAGGTGTTCGGGCGGGGCCAAGCTTGTTTGCTGTGCCAACCGGCTTTGCCAGCTTGCGCCTGCTGTAGTGCCTCGTACTATGGTTTGCACCTTCTCGGCTGAAAGCGGGTCAAATATCATGCCGTTGATTTCCGTTTCCATCTCGGCTTTGCGGTCTTCAAGAATAGGCTTTCTTTCGGTGATTAAACTTAGATGGCCTTTGGGTATGGTGCGGACTAATACGGTTGCTGCATCGGCGTGGGAACTGGTCGCCATGTGTGCTAGACCACGGGCCATGATTTCATTGGTAATCAGAATTACTTTGTAGAGGTCGGATCGAATGGCATACTTTTTTTCAGTCGGCCCCGCCTTGGATCGTAGTACCCTTACCATGCGATTAAGGATGGTTTGTAGCTTGGCATCCACGGTATCGGCTAACCCATCGGCAACGGATAGCTGCTTATCTTGGTGCAGGCTTAACTTGGCCGCAAGGGTGCTATTGATAATGTCGTTCACTATTCGCCCTCGGGTGGTGCTTCTTCCTCGGGTTCTTGCTGGTCTTGTTCATCGGGCATTTTGAGCGTGCTGCCACCACTGCCACTGGTTGCCGCTTCGTGCTGGTTAACTTCTTCATCCTCCCAGTCGAGGCCAATTTCCTGTGCGATAGTTTGTTTGCTTTTGATCCCAAGGGTTGAATAGATTTGGTTGGCGGTTGCTTCTGCGGCCTTGTCTCTGGTTTCAACGCTTGGGGCTTTGGTGTGCAGGTCAACCAAGTTCAAAGTATTCTTTGGAAGTAGCCCGGCTTGAATTGCTGTGTTGATTGAAGCCTTAATAATGCGGCTAAAATGCCCCTTGTAAAATTCTTGCAGACGAACGCAATGGCGTGTAAATGGGGCTTCAGCGGTTAGACTGGAAGCGTAGTTCCCATTGCTAGAATCACTTGAAACAAGCCACTCGGGGGCGTTGTGTCGGTTGCCTGCTGATCGTAGCAACCCTTGGAATACTTCAAGATGCGCTGCACTGTTGGCCGCTGCTGGTGGTGGTACATAAGTCATGCCTTTGGGAATATCCAAAAATGAACCCGCTTCAATCTTTTGGAAGTCTTGTTGCCTGCCCGGGTAACTTGATGTGCTGTAATCCACCGCATCGGATATAAAGTCTTGCACTTGGTCAACGGTTGAAGTGTCGTGCTGTCGTACTGCTGCGATTGCTGCTTGAACTGCTGCACCCTCCCCAAGATTCTTGCGAAGCTTTCCGGCTTGGCTGAACGCATCTAAGGTTTCAAAGCTAAAATCGGTTAGCCCCCTTTTAATAGACCGTTTAACATTCACTTTGATATGGCAAATATTTTCGGCAGATACTTCTTCGCCCATTGTTGGGGTTGCATCTTCTTGCCCCCCGCTAGCCCGGTAATCGACGTTGTACGCCTTAATGCTGCACACATCATCGGGATCGGTTTTAATACCGTAGCTCCACTCTTGAATATCACTGCCGCCCGGTTGGTAAATCTGTTCCGGTTCGATGGTTCTAATGGTTAAACTTCCATCGGGCTGCGGGAACAAACGAATGAACGCTTCGCCATCTTCCCTGCTCCGCCAAAATATTTCTTGCTCCATTTCTGCCCATCCGTTTTGCTCGATGAAGTTGTCGATAACCGTTTGAACCGCTGTTACTAACTCATCGCTTGCCCCACTCATCTTCTTTGCCTGCACCCGGTAACTGTATCCGCAGCCAATTACATAAGAGCATAAACCGTTTAAAAGTCCTTGTGCGTTGGGGCTTGTTGTCACAATGAATCGGGCGGAAGCTCGAAGCATGGATAGCTGAACCTCGCTTACCCAGAACGGGAAGTTGCTTCCGTATCGCCTATCGGTAGGCTGTGTAATCGGGTAGCTGCCTGCAAAGCCCCCTGCGTATCTGTCAAGCATATCGCTGTAGTTGGTCAACCAAAAGTCTTGGCCCACATTGTATGCGCTTTCAGTAAGCCGCTTCCCCTTTTCCAACCGTTTAATTTTGATTTGTTCAATTAGGACTTCCCGTTGTTCACGCAGCTTTTGCGCTTGGGAATTACCGCCAAAGATATTCCACCATTTATTGCTCATGTCGTTACCCCTCTGGATGGTTGTCGCTGCTTGCGCCCGTTGTAAAGTTCGATCATAACACGCAGGGCCATTTCAAGCGAATCGGGGCCATCATCGTACTCGGAAACGGGAAAGTCTCGAAGCTGATCCACTAGCAATTTCGTGCCGGGGCTGTTGGCTTTGAAGCGAATATTCTTTTGCGCTAGGTAAGGGCCAAGCCTGCGTATGCGAATATTCTTATTCACGGTATTAACCACTTTAACCAAGGGTACTGCATAGCCTGCAACGGCTGCTTTCTGTTGCAATTGGGTTGCTAGTAACTCTTGGAACTGGTTGGTTTCAAACGCTATTGCATCGGCACGAAATTCGCCTTGGGTTTCAAGCACGGTGTCTATTATTGCTTCAGAACTTCGCCGGGCAAGATCGGCTTCGCAATAAAGGGTTCCATCGGTATCACGGCCAAGCTTTACGATTGCGCTGTAATCGCCATGCTTCCCCCCTGCACCTTTGCTTGGGTCAACGCCTATCGTTTTAATGGCTATTGTTTTGGGCCAATAATCGAACCAAATTTCCTTGGCAAAGTATTCGTCGGGCCACTCAGTACCGCCCCCGCTTCTTGGGTGCTGCTGGTAAAGTGCGCTCCACTGGTATTCGCCAATGGAAGCTTTCATTTTGTCAAGCGATTCAAGACTGAACTTCTCGGGCCAAAGTGGTTCGCCCGGTTGTCGTGGGTCATACTCTGCGCCCCCCTGCATAGGGCAGATTGCAGGCAAGTTAATCACCTTCCATTGATCCGCCTTGGGGTCGTTACCTGCAAGGTCAAGCAGTCTGCCTACTAGGTCATCGCTATGCCATCGGGTCATTACGATAAGGATTCTTGCATCGGCTTCTTGGCGAGTTGAAAAGGTTGACGTGTACCAATCCCAGTTAACTTGCCGGTAGGTTGCACTATCAGCTTCCTCCCTGTTTTTAACCGGGTCATCAATAATCAACCACTTACCGCCCATGCCCGTAATACCACCGCCAACGCCTGCACTTCGGTAAACGCCCTTATGGCCAACGATCTCAAATAGGTCGCTATTACGCAGCCATGAACCCGCCACGGTTCTTGAGTTTGAATCGTTCAAATAGCTTTTGGGAAACAAGGCCCGGTACTGCTCCGATTCGATGATGCGCTGTACATCTCGATTGTTCCGACTGGCAAGGTCGGCTGAGTAACTGGAAGCAATAATGCTGGTATTTGGGTCAATGCCCAAAAGATATGCAGGCAACCGCCGGCTGATTAATTCGCTTTTTCCATGTCTTGGTGGCAGGCTGATTATTAACCTTCGTAGGTCTCCGTGAATCATTTCGCTAACGGTGTCGGATATGAATTGATGATACCAACCCGGGGAGTATTCGGGCATAGTGTACCGGGCAAATTCAAGGAGAGATTTCCTCGCCTGCTTTCTTCTTTGGTAGAGCTGCAAGTTCTCTAGCAATGAGAAATTCAAGTTGTTCATCGGTAATTTCCTCAACATTATTCGTAATCATAATCTTGGCCTCGGCCTTGATTTCTTGCCGTTCAACGTAGCCCCTAGACTTCCCCAAGGTCTTTAAAAGAAAACAGACAGCCCAAGCCTCGCCCCTGCCTACCGCCTCCAAAAGTTTAACTTCGGCAAAGTCAAGCACCCTGCCCCGTTCGGTTTCAATGGCTTCCCTAATCAAAGGGTTGCCGTTAGCCCTAACGTGGATTGTTGAAGGGTCGCACCCTAAATGCTGTGCCGCCAAAAAGATTAGCCCCCGGCTTTTCCCTATAGCGTGAACAATCTGCTTTACTGAATATCGTTTTTTTGCCATGCTTTTTATGTGTTGGATATCGTTGGATAAAAGTTAGTGGTTAACCTCTGTGCCGCACTTAGGGCAAGCCAATACTTTTGGGGGTGTTTCCTCTGGTTCTCCCTCAAGCAATTCACCCGGTTGCGTTAAGTAAAGCCCCTCTTTTTCTGCCAAGGCGGAAAGCATTTCTTGAACGGCTTCGGAACCCGTATTAACTCCCCTTAAAAGCTCATCAAGCTTGCGGGTATCGGTATCGGCCAAAAGGCCAAGAGGGTCAAAAGTTAAAAGCACTTTGTCGGCTTCTTCCTCTGTGACATCTAGCACCAAAACGGAAACAACCTCATCGCCAAGAATGTCGGCCCGTAAATGCCCATCAATAAGCATCAATTGCCCGCCTTCAATTTCTCTGGCTAATAGTCCGCCTGCAAAGCCTACTTCCTCTAGTATCCCGGTTAAGGCTTCTTGTTGGGCAAGCGGGTGACCCCGCCAATTCTTTGGGTTAGGTATCAAGCTGGAAGCTTTAACTTGTCTCAGTTCCTTGATTCTGTCTCGTATCATTTCAGCGCTTTCTAATTGTTAGAATTTCATCTCGAATAACTTCCGATATTGCCTTCATCATCAAAGGCGGTACGCTGTTGCCCAGTCTCTCCCATTGCTGGGCATAACTGCCAAGCAAAATAAAATCATCCGGGAAAGCGCAGATTCTTTTGAGTTCATCAATCGTAAACTTGCGCCTTGTTGTATTCCCATCGGGTTTAATAAACTCAGCCTTGCCCCCATTGCTATTCAAGTTGCAGCCAAAGGCGGGCGTTGTTCCTACGGTAGAATAGGGTATCGTTGTTGCGTCTACCCATTTTTCTCCGTTAAAGCCTTTTGCTATTCTGACCTTGTTTACCTTTTCAACCTCAACGTAATGGTTTGAGTAAGCACTTCCCCCGCTAGCTGTTACCGTTGCCGCTGGAATATCAATCATGTTTTTTTCTGGAGTTTTCTCGTCAAAGCCACCACGGATATAAGCCTTGCCAAGCCACGGCAAAGCGTCTCGGACGGTGTAAAAATAGCTAAGTGGTTTAGGGTAGCAAGGGCTTCGGTTAAGATCATTTCTGACCCCTATAAAAATAGTTCGCTTTCTTTGCTGTGGAACCCCTAACCATTGGGCGTCAAGAACTTTGCAGGTTACATTGTACCCGGTCTCTTTTAAGGCTTTGAGAATTTCTAAAAAGTAGCCTTTAGCAGTACCCTTAATAAGCCCGCTTACATTCTCAGCAACAAAAACTTTGGGTTTTAATCCTCGTAGCAATCTTGTGTATTCATCAAACAAAGTTTCGTTTTTTTGCTTTGCTCCATGCTCGTAGCTTTTGTCTTTGCCCCAACCCTTTTCTCTTTTGCCTGCTGTCGAAAACGCTTGACATGGGGGAGAGCCATCAAAAATATCAAGCTCCCCTTCTTGCAGGTTAGTTGCCTTAAGTATTTCTTCAGCGGTAATTAATTTAATATCCCTGCCATCAAGAATAGATTCGGGGGCCGCATTTTTCTTGTAAGTCGCTTGGGCAATAGGAACAAATTCATTAGCCCAAACAACTTTATACCCTGCCATACGATAGCCCGTACAGCTACCGCCTGCACCGGAGAAAGTAGAAGCCACGGTAAACCCATTCCAAGGCAAGGAGTTGATCTCAGCAAGTGAAGGTATTTTGTAAAGAGGTTTGTTCATTTTGGGTGATTGTTGTTTTTCGTTAGGGTTAATTTCAAGATCGTATTGGGAAGAGGATACCCCGGCAATACCTTTAGCGCAGATGGTAGGGCAAGGCACAGCCCCCAAATTTATTTTTAAAACTTGCTCGGCCATTGGGACACCAAATTTTTTAATGTGAAGAATCAAGCCCCGCCGCTCCACTTGTAACCGCAAGCATCGCAATGGTAAGAAGTCTCAATATTTTCATCCACTTCGGGAAACTCATCGGGGGCCAATTTTTCTAGCGGAATACCTTCCAAAAAGTCTTTCGTGAATTTTTCAAGCTCCCCGCTATCAAAAGCAACTTCTTCGGCCAACGCCCTTAACGCTTCGCCGTCTATGTTTGCCATAGCCGAAAGCGGGTCATAAGCAAGCATTAACAAATCAGCTTCCGCCTCGGTTACGTCTAGCACTATTACCGGCACATCTGTGCCCGCTACTTCCTCCGCCCTTAAGTGACCATCAATAAGCATTAGCCCCCCGGGCGTTTCATAGGCAAGCAAAGCCCCAACAATGCCAACTTCCTCAAGCATTGCACTCAACGCCGCTTTTTGCTTTGCTGGGTGTGTACGCCAGTTTTTTGGATTTGGAATTAATGTAGAAGACGGAACCCTTCGTAGTTCCTTGATACGATCTTTTATTTTCATGTTACCCCCCTTTGGCCTAGCAGTCTAACCAAGAGGGGAACAAAAACAAAATTGGCAAAAAAAAAGCGAGGGCTGAAAAGCCCCCGCCTTGGTTGGTTTAACGGTTTAATTACTGCGCCATCGTCATCGCAAGATCAAAAGCCTTGTTGCTTGTTCTGGCGGCTGCACCAGTCCAAAGGCTAGCCATGCGGTCTTCTGCGCTCTTGCCTGCTGCATAAGTAAGGTATTCAGTAACACCATTATAAGCAGCCCACCATGTACCCCTTACGCCTTGCAGGTCATTACCTAGCCCGCCTTCAAAGCGGCTAATGATTCCGGCTATTGCGTCGGCCCCTTTTTCCTTGCCAGTCTTCTTGCTGACCGTCATGCCATCTGGAACAAAGCCAAGAACTTTGCGGGCGTACTTGTACAAGTCCTTGGTGTTAATATCACGGCTTGCAAGGTAGCGATACTGTTCGGCGGTCGCTTCAAAAGTAGCGTTAGCCAAATTCATAATGCTTTGGATTTCAGTCACATTAGAAACGACTTGCTGGCTGTGGCGTACTCGGATCAGTTCGCTTGAACGGTGGGTGTGGGCCATCGTCAAAGTATTTTTGCAAAGTATTCTGATAGGCGTGAACCCAAACCGAACTGCCATTGAACCGTTATGGCCATGTGACAAAAGCACAAACTTTTCGACTTCATCGCCCCGAACAATGGTCATAGGGTCACGATTAATTTTTGCAAGAATCCAAACAATTTCACCGTCGTCAAACTCGCCGCAAGTATCAATCTTTGCCTCGCCTGCATCAAGGAACGGTTGGAAGCTGGCAAAGGCTTCGCTGTTCTGTAGAGGGGTAAACCTCTGGCCAACCACGCCAAGAATACGATCATCGCTTGAACGGCGCACGGCAAATTTCCCAGTCGCCTGCTGGTTGTCACTGCATATAAGCGGTATCTTGGAAACGCTCCAATCCAGTTTTGCGGCTTTCATTGCGCTGGCGATATGTTCTGCGCCTTGTACGGCTGCGCTGGAAGCATTAGCCCAAGGTGCGATAGGTGCAGGC
>Ga0114960_10000436_pt1 | contig 35162 bp, 61 predicted proteins | sample C_130625_MF_Meta_FD_92637 | JGI IMG/M metagenome (GOLD analysis project Ga0114960, IMG submission 92637) | Freshwater microbial communities from Lake Croche, Canada to study carbon cycling - C_130625_MF_MetaG | ecosystem: Environmental > Aquatic > Freshwater > Lake | place: Lake Croche, Canada...
AGCGCCGTATTACCAGTTGCCCTACGTGCCGCCAATCCAAAAGACGCGTCTTTCGGCAAGGTCGCTGACGTTGTTGAAATTGAATTAAATAAAGTGGCTAAGGCTCCTATTAAAAAGAAGCCTGTCGCTAAAACTAAATAGCGCTATTGCTTGAGCGGGGTAAGGGGAAGTATCCCGCTCAAGTTGTAGGCATTAAAAATGGACACATTACTTACAAGCATTGTTCCGTTGGCCAGAGATATTGACGACGCCATTGACGAGTTTGAAAATATAGGAATTATTTAACGCGTGTCGTAGAACACGTTGGCGTGAAGTTGCTGGTACGCTTTCCCGTAAAGGGGGCAACATGGGACTAGCAGATAAAATAGAACAAATAAGCGAAACCGTAAACGGCACTAAATGCGTTTATCAAGTAATGGTTGACGCTATGCCTAAAGATGAGCAAGAGGCTCTCCAGGCGGCCTGGGACAAAGGTTATTCGCAACGTATTATTTTGCGAGCGCTTCGCTCAGAAGGTTACAAAACTAGCAACGAGGCAATACAAGGTCACAGGTCAGGCAGTTGTAAGTGTCAGAAAAAATAAAAGATATTCTTGACCACCGTCAAGAAATCTATGGTGACGCTGAGCAAAATTTTATGACAATTGGGCGTATTTGGGGAGCCTTATTAAATATCCCTGATATTCAACCACACGTAGTTGCTTTAATGATGGACGGTCTTAAATCAGTTCGCTGCATAGCCAATCCGTTTTATCAAGATTCCTGGGACGACAAAGTCGGTTACATACAACACGCTAGGGAGATACTCAATGGGTCTTGACAAACATTTTTCTGAACTTCCAGAAGGCATTGAGTCTAATGACATTATTGAATTGCGTAAAGCGCTCATGCGGACTCAAAAAAAACTCATGGAAACCAAACAAAAAGTTGACGATTTAGTAGAAGCAACTCATAACGCGGCATACGACGCAACTCTCAGCGCGGGGCCAATTAACCCAGTTAATGCACCGACTCCAGTAAAAGGCAAAAAAACTGGAGAAGTTGCACTTATGCACATGACGGACTGGCAAGGTGCTAAGCGCACTACGTCCTATGACTCAAAAATTATGGAACAACGCGTAATGCAGTACATGGAAAAAGCGGTCAAGATTACAGAAATTCAAAGAGCAGACCACCCTGTTAAAGATTGCGTAATCATGTTTGGCGGCGACATGATTGAAGGTCTATTCAATTTTCCTGGACAAGCGTTTGAGATTGACTCAACTCTTTTTGAGCAATACGTAAACGTCTCCAGACTATGCGTGGACGTAGTGCGATATGCCTTAACTAATTTTGAAACCGTAACTGTGGTACCCGAATGGGGAAACCATGGCCGCATAGGTAGCAAGCGAGATAACGTCCCGCGCTCAGATAACTTTGACCGTATGTGTTACGAGTTGGCTAAACAATTATTACAAAATGAAAAGCGTCTTACCTGGCAGGATTGTCCTGAGGATATTCAACGTGTAGTTATTGGCAATTACCGAGCGCTTTTAATTCACGGTGACGAGGTTGGTCGTAATGGTTTTGCTAGTCCAGGCGCAATTGTGCAGCACGCTAACCGTTGGCGAAGCGGCTCGTATCCGTGGGAATTTAGAGACGTTTATATTGGGCATTATCACACTCACGCAGAATGGGCTATGGCCAACGGATTAGGTTCCGTTTATCAAACTGGCTCAACTGAGTCCGATAACCGATACGCGGGTGTAAACCTGGCAGCAAGCGCAACACCTTCACAGCGGTTGCATTTCATTGACCCAAATAAAGGTCGCGTGACGGCAAGTTACAAGGTTTGGTTGGACTAATGGCGGTCTATGAATATCAATGTTCAAACTGCAACACTGTGGCGGAATATGAATTTTCAATTCACCAAGGCGCTGCTCCAGCAATTGTCTGCCAGGCATGCGGTAAAGACGCGGCCCGTAAATTTTCTACTTTTGCAGCCGTATTTCGCGGCGGAGGTTGGGGAGGTTCAAAATGAAATATCATTTGACAAATGGTAACAGCGAGTTAAGAGCGGACGGTATATTCACGTGGACACTTCCCGCGCTTGCAGCAAAACTTGATAATGGATTAAACGTTTTAGTTTGTCCTAATGCAGGGGCGTGCGCTCAGTTATGTTATGCCCGTTCTGGAACTTACAACTTTTCTAACGTTAAAGCGGCTCACAAAAGAAACCTTGAATTTGTCATGGGTGACTGGGTCAATGAAATGGTTATGGAGTTACGTTCTAAAAGATACAGGCCAACTCAAACCAAGGCCCGCTATTACGACTTGTTAAACCAGTCCTCATTAACTGAGTTTCAATTGAATTGGCTTAATTGGGGTGGCAAGGCAGTCCGTATTCACGACTCAGGAGACTTTTTTACCCGTAACTATTTCAAACAATGGTTGCAAGTTATAGAGCAAACCCCAGACGTTTTCTTTTACGCCTATACAAAAGAAGTTGAAATGACAAAAAAATTTCAATTGCCGCAAAACTTAGTTTTAATTTATTCAATGGGTGGCAAGCAAGACCACCTAGTTAATAAAAAGTTAGATAGGCATGCGGAGGTCTTTCCGTCAATGGATTCTTTAGTTGAGGCTGGTTATTACGACCAAGAGGAGTCAGATATTTTGGCTGCACTTATGCCTTCAAATAAAGTTGGTATCGTGGCTAATAACATAAAGCACCTTAAAAAGAAACAAGGTCAAGAAACTTTTGGAAGCCTTCAAGTCGCTAGAGGCTAATCGTCTATATCGTCGTCAACCCAAACATTTTTAGTTGTAATGTCAATGTTATTGTCTTTTGCGAGTCCTATTGCAAACGTTAAAGCCTCTTGCGCTCGCGCCGTCATGTCATGCAAGGCGTCAGGGTGGTCTGCGGTGGAGTTAATCTCTACCCAGACTTGGTGCATGCTTATTTGAATTGAGGCGCTCATGACCTCATCATAAAGCAAGTTACGGTCAATACAAGAGGGCAGCAGAAACCCCTGCCGTAGCAGGGGTAACTGGTTACGCGTTAAGGTTTTTGCTCAGCGCGTCTAAAAATTTGGCTTTAGGCTCAGTGGCCAACCAAGTTTCTTTTGCGGCCTCCATGCTGGTCGCAAAAATTGTGGCAAACTTTACATCTTTTGCAGCGGTTTCGCCTTCAAAATACCAGGCTAGTTCAAATACGTTCATTATTAATTCCCTTCCTGTGCATTACATAAGTTGTCTAAAAACATGCCGTAAGCCTGTTTGCTTTCAAAACTAATGCGTATTTCATTACCCTCAGCGTCACGTACTTCAAGGCGTATATCTCCAAAAAATTCTCTTGCTACGTAACTAACTGGCTTTAAGGTAACAATATGGGTGTCACCTGGTAACTGTGTAACGTTCATTATTTTGCCTTTCTTGTTATGGGGCCTTGTTGCCCTAGTAAGTAAAGAATACCATAACTGGTTACGAAAGCAAGTCTATTGGGCAATTATTTTTGTGACGTTTATCACATGGTCAAATGCTTGTAAACCGTAACCTCTTGCCTTAGTCTTGCTTTAACAGGTTGCGACGCAGCCCCAACAGAAAGGCAAGTAAATGAGTTACAAATTAGTTGACCAAAATGGCGCCAGGATTGCAGACCGCGTTAAGTTAATTTTTGTTTGCGATTTATGCGGTAATACTGCTGATTTTTACCATGGCATGAGTACCTATTACAAAACCGTAAAAGGCGAAAAAACTCCTGAAAGTTATTGCTCTGAAATTTGCGTAAAAAAGGCGGTGGCCGCCTAATGACTACCAAAATTAAAATTACCTGGAAAGCGTTTGGCAACGACCCAGAATCCAACCGTTACATAAGTGCGGTTGAGTTTGAAGCAGATTTTGCAATTACTGAGGACAACCTTGATATGTTCCTAGAAGTTGTTTACGCGCAGACCAACATACAGCGCGGCAATCTTTGGAACGTAATTGAGCCGCTATTGTCCCCGACCCGCACCCATACGTCTTTGAGTGTTGGAGATGAAATTGAAATTGACGATAAGGCATACAAGGTTGCAATGTGCGGCTTTGATTTAATAGAAAAGGCGGTGGCGTAATGGCTTTTAACCTAGATAATTATGAACCAGTTGCAAACCGTTTAGCGCGAGCGCATGCGGAACACCCTGACATGCGAGTTATTACCAACATTGTTGACATACACCGTGACGACAATGGCGCTCCTAAGCAATACGTAGTCCAGGCGCAAATTTGGTACGGCGATATTTTGAAGGCTCAAGATTATGCCGAGGAGATTGTTGGCAACGGCATGGTGAACAAGTCCTCAGCCTTAGAAAATGCGTTAACGTCCGCAATTGGCCGCGCATTAGCCGACGCTAATTACCAAGGTACCAATTTGGAAAACCCTAGCAAGACGCGCCCTAGCCGTGAGGAAATGCAAAAGGCGCAACGTATCCAAGAAAGTGCCGCGCCGATTGTTGTACCAATTGCCCGCGTTTATGATGAAAAAGAAATAGCGGCGGCAAGTGATTGGATTGACTCAGTTGCAAACATTGTTGATATTGAGGAATTAAAAAAAGTTTGGAGTGACCAGGCCGCGTTGCTTGACGTACCAGTCCAAAAAGATACTCTTAAGGCTGCAATTAACCGACAAGTTGCTAAGGGAAAGAAGGCCGTTAAATGACACAAATTGAATATCTAAAAAATAATTTAATTGACTCTTTTGAGCAGATTGGTTACACAAAAGAGCAAGCCTCAACAATGGTTAACGCAATATTTGGGAAGTTAACATGAAACCCTGGTATGAAACTCTTACACGACGCGGTTGGATTGTTTTATGGACAGCGGTTGTATTAGTAATTAGTTTATTTACTTATGCGACACGTGACGTTTGCTACGTAGGGCCGTCAGGAAATGCGTTAGGTTACGGCTCTTGCTCAAAAATGATTGAGGACAACTCCAATGCCAACCATAAATAAAACTGATTACTACACGATAATTACTGAGCAACATATTTGTTGCGACGCATTGCAATTCAAACATAAATGCAACAGGTGTTTAGAGTTTATGGGTTGCTACTTTTGCGGATTTAATTACAACGAACCGCATGAGGGTTGTGCTGCATGACAATTACTCCAGATGAAGTTGAGCAAAAACTTAAAAACTTATCTAAAGAAGTTGACGTAGCGCAACAAGATTTAGAGGCTGCTGAGTTGGAATATTACATATCTAAAGCCAGTTACGAAATTGCATTAGCAAAATCAAGATTAGTTTTAGGTAGCCAAGGCGTTAAAACTGTTGGAGAACGAGAGGACAGGGCGCTGGTAGTAAATGAGGAATTGGCCCAACGTTTAGCAATTGCAGAAGCCAAGGTAAGAGCGGCTAGGGGTAATTCCCAGAGACTCCGTGAACAAGTTGATATAGCACGTTCAATTGGAACTAGCGTAAGGGCGGCAATGAACTTATGACCACAGATATAAATAAATTACTACGAAGCGCATTGGAGACACATGACAACCAAAGACCACGTTCTCAACAAAAGGCTCTTGGCCCTTCAAGTATTGGAGATTGCTCAAGGCGAGTTTGGCACGCGTCTCACGATACGCCGCATACAAATCAAACAGACGGTCTCCCCGCAATCCTTGGAACCGCTATCCATGCCGCAATTGCAGAAGCCATTGCACTTGAGGACCCTTTTGGAGACGACTTTTTAATTGAGGAAACCGTCCAAGGATTAGGGCGTACTGGCCACGTAGATTTATTTATCCGCAGCGCTGGTTTGGTGGTGGACTGGAAAACTACAAAAAAGAAATCATTACGTTACTTTCCCTCCGAGCAGCAAACGTTGCAGGTGCAAGTCTATGGCGTTTTAATGGAGGAAATGGGCCATAAAGTTAATGAAGTTTGCCTTGTTGCAATACCACGTGACGGCGAAATGGCAGACATTAAAGCCTGGCGTACTACCTATAACCGAGAAACTGGTTTACGTGGTTTGAACTGGTTGGAAAAAATTGAAAACATGGAGACAAAACCAGCGCCAGAAAAAAATGTTAAGTTCTGCTCCAAATACTGCAATTTTTATGACGCGTCAGGAGAAGTGGGTTGCCCGAGTTTGTTGTAGATTACAAAAACGTTCATTGGGAAAAAGCAAATTGTCAAGACATTGGCACTAATGCGTTTTACGTAATGGACGACGAGCCAAAAGACAGGCGATTAGTGAAAACTGAGTATGCGCGAGCCGTATGCGCGGTTTGCCCTATTCAAAAAAAGTGTCTGGAATATGCGTTTAAGCATGAACAGTACGGTTTATGGGGAGCAATGACTTCTCAAGAACGCGCTTATATCAAGACGGGCAAACTTGGTGGGCCAACAGTGCGCCAAGGATTAACAGAACTTAACTCTCTTGGCATATCTTTGAGAGAGGTTTACGCAACAGCGCGAAAGGCGGAAGCATGAGCATTAAGTTAATGACCTGGGTTTGGGAAAACTCACACTTTGAGGGAAAAAAACTATTGCTACACCTGGCTATGGCTGACCACGCTAACGACGACGGATATTTTTATGCAGGTCAAAAACGTTTAGCAGAAAGAGCCAGATGTACGCCTGAGCATATCCGCTTAGTTGTAAACGAAATGGTTCAAGAAGGTTATTTGATAATTGAGCGTAAAGGCAACACCTCAAAACACGCCACTCAATACAAATTGACGGTGCCAAAAACTCTTAAACCAAAACCCAACTATCACAAAGACCTTGACGCGGATTTTGAAAGGTGGGAAAAGTCTAAACAAAAGTTATCCACAGGGCAGGTTGACTCCCCAAATGATTTGGGTAGTGAAAACGTTGACTCCCCAAATCCAACGGGTCAACTCCCCAAATCCGCTTGGGGACAACCTATAAGAACCTTTAATATAAAAGACAACGGCAACAAGTTGCCGACACCTGTAAAAGAAATATCTAAAATGCAAGAACTGGTTGCGCTTTATTTTGACAATTTAGAAAATGCTCCAGTTAAACCCACTGGGAAAATGATTGCTGGCCAGATTCAATTAGCGTTGCGGGATATTACGGTTGAGTACCTTGAAATCTTGATACCTATGGTGGCTCAAAGCGGCTTACCCTTGACGCCTAATACCTTGATGATTACGGCCAGGGAGCAAGCAAAACAGGTGGCAGACATAACACGTGCCAACAAGGATAAACAGGCCGCAAAAGAGCGTTCAGAGGCTTTAGACAGGGAGGCCAGGGAACGCCAGGCTAACGCGGTTCCTATGCCTGAGGCGATTAAGAATTTATTTAGAAACGTGGACGCATAACCTTACGTTATAGGTTATGCTTATGGTTACGGGGGTAGCAATGGTTAAACAGATACCAGTGTGGAAATTACAAACAGGCGACGCCGTTTATTTAAAAGGCGCTCGCATGACAATTACTAACCTCAATGACGAAATTACAGGCGTCACAATGAGTTTAATTGACAATAGTGGGCGTGGTCATTGGGAAAATTTTGGCCATGACGATATTATCCCGCTTGACATAAGTGATTAAATTTGAGGTTGAGGGCCACCCAGTAACCCAGGGTTCAATGAAAGTTATCAACGGACGTGTTTTGCATAGTCGCGGTGAGGCTTTAATTCTCTGGCGAACAATGGTTGCGATAGCAGCGCGTAAAGCGGGTTGTTTTCCAGTACCAAATCCAGTTGAAATGACAATTGACTTCCGTTTGCCACGCCCTAAAACAGTCCGCAGAAACTTGCCCTACGTTGCACCTGACCTTGATAAGTTAATTCGCGCGGTTCTTGACTCGCTTACTGGAGTTGCATACGTGGACGACGGTCAAGTTGTCACAATAAATTCAACCAAAACTTACGGTGAGCCTGGAGTGACAATCACGCTTGATACTTTGTGACCAACACCACAAAAATAATTGTGTCAGGTACTTGTAAACCGTAACCACTTACCTTAATCTTCTCTTAACAGGCCAACAACGGCCCCAAACAGAGAGAAGTAAAAAAATGAATACAAGCGTTGAAGTTAAAGCAGAACAAGGTTTAGTAGTTATTGAAATGTTAGAAGGCCATGGAGGAAATAAGTACCAGGTACACGCAGAAGGTTGTTTAGATATTGCCCGCTTTATTGCCCGCGGTTTTGAAATTTGCTACAAGGGAAACAGTTACGTTGAATTTGCAATGGAAGCCTTTAGCGATTTAGCAGGGGATTACCTTACAGACGCCGATAATATTAAAGTCTGGAACAAGGCAGTAATTAACGAAGCAGATAGTTACAGCCCAATTAAGGCATGTTGCAAAAAGCAGATAGCAGCCGAAGTTGCTCCACTCAAGAACGTGGAGGTAAACATTTAATGAAATGCTCAAAATGTTTAAATGACTTGCACCCACTAGCAGCGTTTCCAAACCGACTATGCGTTGATTGTTACGCGCAAACTCCAGAAGCAAACCGACCAATTACCGCCCGTGAACTAGCGCAGATATGGGGTGGAAAGTAATGGCATGCGAGGACTACCCATGTTGCGGACATGAAATGGGTGATTGTGAAGGCAAACTTTACGGCACTGATGAAAGCATTAAAAAACGGGTCTGGAATAACTACGTGCGCCAAGGATATGACTATGGCCGTGAAGGTGAGGACGACAGATGAGTAACAAAAATTGGTACAACGTATTGATTATCAGTGAAAAAACTATAAAAGTTTACGCTGAAAGCGCTGAGGAAGCAAAAGAAGTTGCAGATAATAAAATGCAACCATTATGGAGCGCCGAAACCGCGCACCGTACAGACGGGACAATTGAGTATGACTAGCAATCTTAACCGTTGCGAAGGTTGCCAAGCATGGACATGGGGTTTTGAACGTTGGTGCAATGACTGTTTTGAGAAAGCCAACTGGCCAGAATTTGAAAAACTACTTGAGTCTCCCAACCCAATCTTTGTGAAATCCAACCTCAAGCGGTACCGTATTGGAGGAAAAGAAAGGGCGCGACGAAATGATTAAACGACGCTGTTACCACTGTGGAACAGTTGGCGGGTTCACAAACAAACTTTACGAGTATCCCGTACAGAATATGGACTCAATTTTTGCATGCGATAGATGTGAGGAACGCTCTGGTTGGAACGCCGTGTTCATTAAAGATAATGGAGACGTAAACATGAGAAACATAGGTGGCGATTATGAGTAAACAAGTACAAACGGAAGGTGAAGCACGTTTAGCGTTGCACTCTTTTTTGAAACATGCGTCTAAAAATTTTAAAAAGGCTATTGAACTGGACGACGACAGAGTAATTGCGGTAGCGCTTACTGATTTCCTAAGCAAAATAAAACCATATTACGAAATATCCTTGTTGCTTGCTGGTTACGAAGCGCCAAAAGAAAATGAGGAAAGCAATGGTTGAGCAAATGACTTTTGACTCCGTACCACTTTTCCGCAATGGCGCTCCAGATACCAGCGTTAAAGCCGCGCTGGAATTACCCGTGTCTCAACTTGAACAAATGGTTTATGAAGCCATACGCGCGTCTGGACACAAAGGCATAACCGCTGATGAATTGCTGGCGTTATTCCCTGGATTTAGTTACTCAAGCATTACTGCTCGTCCTGCAAGCCTTAAGCGAAATGGGCTAGTAGTTGACACTGGAGAACGTAGAGCGGGCCGTTCAGGGCGCTTACAAGCCGTATTAAAGGCAACAGAATTATGAGCGTTGACAGCGTGATTATTTACTGCACCTGCGGACAATTGCGACACACTTCCAACGATTGTGTAGTTTGCGCTATCCTAGGACGAGAACTGCCCCCTACCAAGGAGGTCACTATGACCACAAACTTGAAACTGGTAACAGCCGAAATTGTCGGAAAGGAAGCGGCGAAAGTAGTCCGCTGATACGTTTAGCCAAAATCCTTTTAGTAGCCGCATTGTCGGTAGGGTTTGGTTTTGCAGCACCCGCGGAAGCAAAAGCACCGCGCAATGAATTTGTCTCCAGAACTCCTGAGGCGGCTCAACAATATGCTCAAAAATATATTAAGACGCATAGTTGGGGCAGCGCTCAATGGAAATGTTTGAAGTCATTATGGACGGCCGAAAGCAACTGGCGTCCCGACGCGTTTAATAAAACACCTGTTTACCAAATCCGTGACGGCAAGCGCGTAAAACTCCACGCTGGCGGTATTCCGCAAAAACTCAATTTGAGTCCAAAAGAATCCGTAGAAACCCAGGTTCATGAAGGGGTCGAATATGTTAAAAGTCGTTACGGGAATCCTTGCTCAGCCTGGAGTTTCCACCTTCGGCGCGGCTGGTATTAGTGTGACCAACACCACAAAAATAAATACGTCAGGGACTTGCATACCGTAACCAGTTACCCTAATCTTTACTTATTAGAGCAAACGCACTAATAAAACGAAAGGTTAGAAAAATGAAAAAATACACACCCGCAGAATACGAAGCCCGTATTGCTCAAATGAAAATAAATATTGGTTACACAAAAACAAAGCAGATTAAGGTTACAGGCTTTAATTTTCAGACTGGCGAATACACAGTGCATTTTGAGACAGTAGAGGCTCTCTAATGACTATACGTGAAGTTGAGTTGAGCAAGACAATGCAGGTTGGCGATATTTTGTTAGCCAGTTGGGGATACGAAGCAAATATCTCAGACTTTTACCGTGTTATTAAGCGAACAGCAACTACCGTGACGGTAGAAAAATTAAAGTCCCAGGTTGTTGGACTTGGTGACTTTTATGACGCCCGCCGAATAATGCCAACAGATGAGGTTGCCACTGAGCGTAACTACCATATTGACGGCGATATTTGGGAACCAATTGTTTTGAAGCGCAAAATTAAGACCAACGTTATACAAAGTTGGAACGGCTTGCTTGGCGATTATGAAATTACACGTGAATATATCCAACCAAATGACTACACCTACGCACACGTTTGGGACGGAACTGAGCAAATTGACTACAACCACCATTAAGAAAGGCGCACCAATGACAAACTTGATTACGTATAAAAGAAAAAACAAGATGTTTGCCTGGAAAACTATTGAACTGTTTGCCAGTGACTTACCGCACCCATACACAATAAAAGCCACGGGAGACAAAGAGTCTTTTTATCTGGCCGTTTATGACTCAATTGACGAGGCCCTAGAAGCAATGCAACTACTACAAGATGAGGTAAAAAATGGACTGTAATGACGAGACTTGTACTGAGTGCAATAACAGTGCGTTCAGGTTACAACTTGAGCAACAAATCCGAGACAAAATTGCTAATGAAGTTGAATACAAAATGCTTCCTATATGCGTTTGCGAGCGCTGCAACAACATGTTTGAAGGACGCCTAGTCCAAAAAGCCATTGACATTATTAAAGGAGATAAAGCATGATTTACACAAAACAATTCAAAACCGTATTTTTAGTTATTGGAAAAGGCCGCCGTTTTGGACTTGGCCTCGTCATAGACAAATACGGAGCCAACCTTGATTTTGGCCCATTTTGGTTTGCAATTGAATTCTAAAGAAGTTGCGGCCTGCAATTCTAAACGACGGTATCCAGATAACGCCAGCGCCGAGACCATGCGAAGCATGTTCATAATGCTCAACAAAAAACGACGCACCAAATATGAAGCAAGAGCCTATTTATGCCCTGTCTGTGACGGCTGGCACTTGACTTCTCAGGTCTTAAAAGTGTGAGCAACACCACAAAAAAAGACCCTTCATACGGTTGACACCGTAACCAGTTATGGTAATCTTTACTTATTGGAGCAACCGCCCCAATAAACAAAAGGAGAAGGCAATGAATATTTATGACGCAGAAGATACAGTTTACAGTTTTGAAAAGATGTTATTTAAGGCAACAAATTGCCTAGGAAATAATGCTGAAAGCGCTACTAAGCAGATACATATTTTGGCTTTATTGGCTGAATATGTTGAAGCAAAAAACACTTTGAAAGTTGGTGCATAATGTTTAGAGATTGCGACGCCACAGTCCTAAGAGATCAAATTGGCATGATGAATATTTTTGCAATTAGCGGCGGACGCATTACAGTCCGTGAAACTGGAATTACCCTACCTGTTGCTCATGGTTACTCAGTAACCGTTGACCTAGCCGCTAACGACACTTACACAGTACGACGTATTTATACCCGCGCTGGCAAGGTTACGATAAAGGGTGAAGTAGAAGGCGTGTTTTGTGATGAAATTGGCGAGATTGCTTACCAGGCAAGTTGCTACCAGAACGTAGAAATGAAGTTTGCACTATGAAATGCGTATTGTGTGACAAAACCAGTTACTTAGGACTAAACCTGCATAACGGAAAGCACGTTTGTTATGAATGTATTGAAGAATTTAAAAAGTTTCAATACTACGCGCCTACCCCTTACCAAGAACAACCAGGCAACTATTTCCCAAAGATAGGCTTAGTTGCGAATTAAGGCGTAAGCGGTTACAGTATCCCCAGACAGGGGGCGACGTGACCATAATTGAAATACCTAATCCAGACTGGGCGCCAAGTAAAGACCCAACGCACGTTCCTTATTTTGATGATGATGAGGACGACGAGTGACGCGCCAAATGATTTATGAACTATCTTGGCAATTAGTAATTATTGCGGTTGCTCTTGTAACTATCTGGAGACACCGTGGATAAAAAAATTGTTGCAAAAGTTGTAGAGCGTGCTAAAGGATATTGTGAAGTTTGCGGTTGGGACTTAACTGACGACTACGCGCTGCACCACAGAAAATTAAAGTCAAGAGGAGGCAAGGACACCGTTAGTAATTTAATGGCCGTCCACCACAAATGCCACAATCTTGGAACTGACAGTATTCACTTAAACCCTGAAATGGCAACAGAAAAGGGATATATGGTGAGCGCATGGAAAGAACCGCATGAAGTAGCAGTAAGACAACCAAACGGCAAAATGGTTTATTTTGATGACAACGGAAATAAAACGGAGGCAGAATAATGGAAGCACTAACTACCGTAACTGGTAATTTAGGTAAAGATATAGAACTCAAGTTTTCAAAAGACGGTTTGGCGATTGCCTCTTTTAGCATTGGCCACACTCCCTCAACTATGCGGAACGGTGTCCGAGAGGACGGCGAGACAATGTGGTTTAGGGTTACGGTTTTTGGAGACAAAGCGGAAGCCGTAGCAGACCGTTTGAAAAAAGGTGACGCGGTTCTAGTGACAGGCAAACTCAAACAAAGCACTTACACAGGTAAAGACTTACTGGAAAAAACAAGTCTTGAAATTACGGCGACTGAGGTGGGTCTTTTGATTAAAGCCGCACCACGCGCTCGCCAAGTTCAAGAGGACAGCGCACCATGGTAGAAAACCATTACAGCGCTAGAGAAGTTATTGACCTCCTAGGCATAACCTTTAACAACTTGCACCAACTCCAGCACCGCGGGACGTTGAAATGGACAGAAAAGGTAGGGCAAAAGGTTTTTTATCCAAAAGACCTGGTTGACGTTTACCACCAAAAACGCCTCAATCGCAAAAAATGACGCTACGATTATTCGGTGAACATTACCGAGGAAGTGTCCCTTGCTGAACTAGATGAGGCAATGGGGCACCTTGCTGAGCAGTTAAAAGACCGCTACGGCAATCGCTTAACATGGCAACGTAAAACCTTGCTCATGGAAAGCATGGACGATTTACTTGATTACAGGTTAATGCTTACGAAAGGCGAAAATGGAGACAGTAACAGCATTGGTGGAAACTCTTAAAGAGTATCCAGGGAACCCGCGTAAAGGCGATATTGACGCTATTGCTGAATCGTTGAAAGTTAATGGGCAATACAAGCCGATAGTTGTCCAGGAAAGCACTGGGTACGTTTTAGTCGGGAACCATACGCTCAAGGCAGCCCGTAAATTAGGTTGGGACTTTATTGAAACCGTGGAAGTTGATGTTGACGATGAAGGCGCTAAAAGAATTGTTTTAGCCGACAACCGTACAAGTGACGCCTCAACTTATGACTATGACCTTTTGGCTGAAATGTTAAAGTCGCTACCCTCAATTAAAGGTACAGGCTATGACGCTGAGTCATTAAGTGCGTTACTTAACGAAGTCTCTGGAATTTTGCCTGAAATGCAAGAAAACGGCGTAACGGCAGGTTTAGGTACCCCGATTATTCATTACGACATTATTTTTGATACTGAGGAACAGCAAGTCGTTTGGCATAACTACTTGAAATGGCTAAGATTGCAAGAACCCGAAGGGCAAACAAATGCAGCGCGCATGGCATTGCACTTGAGAAAGGTTATGTCATGAGTACCTTGAAAAAATATCAAGATGAGTTAAAACTCAAAGGCGGCGTGTTGATTAAAGGGTTTGTTGAACCTAACGTTGCTCTTGAGTGGGCTGAGCGGGCCAAGGCTGGCATTCAATCAAGAATTGACCGCCCTGTAATTGAAGCAAAAGAATTAGATGAAGGTGGAGAGCGTCACGGCAAAATTGCAGACGCGTTTGAAGCGGAAAAAGTATTGCCTGAAATTTTTGGTTTGTATCAAGGTGCCAGGTTATTTTTGTCAGAGTTAATTGAACGCCCTGTAATTTGTTCACCTTATCCACGAAGCACCGTAACGCTCAAAGTTTATGACCGCCCTGGAGACCAGCAAGGTTGGCACCGTGACACTAATCCATTGACAGCGTTACTTATTGCCACCGAGACCCTAGGCAATTACGGTACTGAAATTGAAGCGCGTGACGGCTCAGTATTTAATTTAGAAAACCAGCCAGGTGATTTATGGGTTATGTATGGCCGCGAATTACGCCATAGAGTGCCGTCTATTCCAGAAGGTAAGTGGCGAGTAACTATTCCGTTGAACTATTACCACCCAGACGATGTTTGGCGCCCTCAAGGTACCGATAATCTAATTTACGGATAAGCATGCCAAGATATAAACGCTATATTGAGGCGAACGTTTATGATGAAGCAAAAAAACGTTTACACCATATTTACGATACGCATGACAGCGTAGTCGTTGCATTTTCTGGCGGTAAAGACTCTCTTGCACTGTTGCATGTCACTAAAGAGGTTGCATTAGAACGCGGTCTAAAAAAAGTACACGCAGTTTTCCGTGATGAGGAAGTAATCCACCAACAAGTTGTTGATTTTGTCCGTGGATATATGGACGAGCCTTGGCTTGACCTTGCTTGGTGGACAGTACCGCTGCAATCGCACAAATTTATTCTTGGCAAAATGATGGACTACACACAATGGGACCCTGACCGTCAATGGGTAAGACCAAAACCTGAGTGGGGTTTAACTGAGAAAGATTTAGATATACCGCTCAACACTCCACTTACACAGTATTCCGCAGACGACTTAATGATTCGCAACTTTCCTGGGAAGGTAGCAATACTTACTGGAGTACGCGCCGCTGAGTCAATGATTAGATTTAGGTCATGCGTAAATAAACTTAACGAGAATTATATTAACGCGTGCAGTAGTCCAAGAGGAGTTTTAGCCAGGCCGATTTATGACTGGGTTGAAAATGACGTGTTTAAGTATTTTTATGACAACGATATTAAATATTGTCCTATTTACGACAACCAGTTATGGGCGCGACGTCAATTTAGAGTGGCAAGCGGTATAACAAGCGAAGCCTCCAGAGAATTTGGCAAAACACGCGAGTATGACCCTGACCTTTATGCAGCAATTATTGAGGTGTTTCCTGAAATTATTGTTCAAGAGCGTTATTACAAAGAATTAGACAAAGAGGCAATTATTAGGCAGTACGCCACGTCGTTTGACTCTATTGAACTCTGGATACAAGAAAACATTACTGACGAGCGCCAGTTCAAAAAAGCCATGAAAGAACTAGGCCGCGTAAAAGGGTTGGCCAAAATATCCCCAGGACTTTACCCGTTTGATTACGTACTCAAAAACTTTATGACTGAGGGCGGCAAGCGCAACATATTCCCACTAATTGTCAAGAAGGAGAAAATATGAAAGACCCAATTAACGACATTGTTTGGCGCAACGTTGAGGAGTTAAGGGCCAATCATTGGAACCCTAACCGCGTGCATAAAATGGAATTAAAACTACTTGAACACTCTTTACTTAGTACAGGTTGGATACAGCCAATTTTAACTAACGAGACTGGCCTTATCATTGACGGTTTTCACCGCTGGCGTTTATCCCAGGACAGTAAAGCGGTACGCGCTCGCTACGACGGCAAGGTTCCAGTAGCCACGCTTCCAGTTGACGACGCTACTGCTATGGCTATTACGGTACGCATTAACCGCGCCAAGGGAACACACGTTGCTATTGAAATGCACAATCTAGTGACGTCTTTAATTACTGAGCATGGCTGGACGCGTGAGCAAGTCGCAAAAGAAATTGGGGCAAACCTGGACGAAGTGGACGCATTGGCTCAAGAGGGTATTTTTGCCGCAAAAAAGATAAAGGATTGGGGTTATAGCCACGCTTGGTATCCAGGCGAAGGCCCTGTCGGTGGTGAGGCTGGTACTCAATGGGCTAGAGAACAAGGGTTAAGTATTTAAGCATGAGGTTTAACGCGCCAGAATATCTTGAGGACTGGAAAAACGGGAAGTACCCAAATATCCATAAGATTATGTTTAACGCCGTAAAACTTTATGGCCAAGGCAATAACGTCTTGGACTTATGCTGCTCAACTGGATTACTTGGTACTCAAATTGCGGAGAAGTTAGGCAAAACCGTAATAGGTATTGAGTCAAGCCTAGTGTCAATTGACCTGGCTAAAGCGTATGGCATACCAATACCTATCCAGCAAATGAAATTGACTCGTGACACATTGGAACCTTTTGTAACCTTTTGTAACCTTTACTCAATTCAAACAATTGTTGCTAGACGCTGCATACCTGAGTTATTCGGTGAGGACTATGACTTTGGTTTAGAGTTTGTTGCAGCCATGGCCACCATTGGAGTCAAAGAAATATTTTTGGAAGGCCGCGTTAAAACAGCAAACGCCACAAATATATTTAACTCAGTTGAACACGAAATAGACTTGTTTAATACTTATGACATGTATAAGGTTACGAAAAGATTAGGAAACATAGGTTATTTAACTTTATCGGAGGCGATATGACAGTTAACCCATACAACGGGTTCCCAGGAGCGTACAGAACAAAGCAAGCCAACAAGCAACGGACATTATTTGCAAGCGGGAAACTTAGGAAACCTATCTCCTGTAAAGCATGTAACTTAACTGAGCAAGAAGGCGCCACAATACACTCACACAGCGAAGACTACTCCAACCTATATGAAACTTTTGGCGTGTGTTTCTCTTGCCACATGGCTATCCATAGACGGTTTAAGGATTTACCAACTTGGCAAAAATGGTGTGACTTAATCTCTGACGGCTGGCAACCGCCTTATGGCCGCAACTATGAAACGTTCCTAGAAACTTGGTATGGAGTAAGCCGCGAAATAGTAGAGCGACCTAATGCGTTAAACTGGTTACACTCTTTACCATTAGAGGAACCAAACCTCTACAACCCGAACGAAGGACAATTGTGGGACGTACAACAATCTTAAACGACGCTATTCAAGCCAAAATGGTGCAAGCAATAGAAGGTGGTAACTACGCTCCAACCGCCGCTGACTATGCTGGTATTGGCGTAAGCACTCATTACGACTGGCTCAAGAAAGGCGAGTCTGGAGAAACCCCTTACGCGGAATATCTGGAGGCTATAAAAAAGGCGGAGGCAGTTGCAGAAGTACGCAACGTGACGTTGATTCAAGCCGCAGCGCAAAACACCTGGACGGCAGCCGCTTGGTATTTAGAGCGTAAACATTATGACCGTTGGGGCCGTAAAGACCGCAATCAAATTGAACTTACTGGCGCTAATGGCAGACCCATTGAAATTAACTCAACACGGGTTGACGCTAGAACGGCTTTACTTGAAATGCTAGGCCATACGACAACTGAGGAGATAACCGAGGACGTTGTAATAGTTGAGGAAACAACAGAATTAGGCGGAGACGCTTAATACCGCTAAGTGAAAAATAAGTAACTTAGTTGAGTGCTGGACTTAGCCCTTGCCTCCACCCAGGCGGGGGCAAAAGTTCGCAGTAAGGAGGGCAAGTGTCACAAAGTTTATTTGAGGAAATGCAATCCTTAACTAAAGATGAGGCTTTAGAACGCGTTGCTAAACTCCCTGAGGGCGCTTCTGAGGACTTAATCCGCAGACCTTGGTGGTTTATTGGCCGTCCAGAACAACAAGAGCCACCTGGAGACTGGAGCGTCTGGCTTATTCTTAGCGGACGCGGTTGGGGTAAAACCCGTACTGGCAGCGAATGGTTGGCTCAACAAGTAATGGCTCAACCTTTTGCACCAGACGGCACGCCTACTGAATGGGCAATTATTGCTGAGACTTTCTCTGATACCCGCATTATGTGCATTGAAGGGCCTAGCGGCATGTTAAGAGTGCTGGAGCGCTTAGGCTTAAAACAAGACGTGGACTTCACATATAACAAATCGTTATGGCAGGTCAACTTTAAACAAGGCCAAAGAATTCACATGTTTGGAGCAGACAATCCTGACGCTGGCCGTGGTTTTAACCTGGCTGGAGTATGGGCAGACGAGGTAGCCAAGTGGCGCTATCCGTATGAAACTTGGTTTGAAGGTATTGCTCCAGCATTGCGTATCGGTAAACACCCAAAAGCCTGTATTACTACGACACCCAAACCTATCCAGATACTTAGGGAATGGGTAGCCCGTACAGACGGGTCGGTGCATGTTACGCGTGGCTCAACTTTTGACAACGCAACTAATTTATCGGGCGCGGCGCTTATTGAATTGCAAGCGCGTTACAACGGTACAAGAGTTGGCCGTCAAGAGTTGTACGGAGAGTTATTAGAGGACGTAGAAGGCGCACTGTGGACGCGTGGAGTCATTGACCGTAACAGAGTGACCCTAGCGCCTCCTATGGGCCGTATAACCGTATCAATTGACCCCGCCGTTACCAATACTCAAGCAAGTGATGAAACGGGCATTATCGTTTGCGGCAGTGACAGTCAAGGCAATGGTTACGTGTTAGCCGATTATTCTTTTAAGGGCAGTCCGCTGGACTGGGCAACTAAAGCGGTTGAGGTATTTGACAAACATAAAGCAGATTCAATTTTGATTGAAGTAAACCAAGGTGGCGATATGGTTGCGGCAGTTTTGAAACAGGTGCGTTTAGGTTTGCCCATTAGAGAAGTGCGAGCGCATGTCGGTAAAAAACTTAGAGCCGAACCTGTTGCTGCAATGTATGAACAAGGCCGCATTCGCCACGTAGGAAGTTTTGACGTTTTGGAAGACCAAATGACTACCTGGACTCCAGACGTACCCAATTCTCCAGACCGTCTTGACGCAATGGTGCAAGCGTTTGCCGACTTATTAGGTACCTCAAACGTTACTAACTATCTAAACGCGCTCGCTAATTTCTGCCCTGCATGCGGTTTGCCTATGCCGAAATCAATGCCGTATTGCTCAAAGTGTGGCGCGCCAATGAAGCCAGAGGCTAACACGCTATGATTACCCAACGTTTTCATTAGGGGAGATACATGGCTTCCGTTTACAACACCACAATTGACCAGGGCGCAGACTGGTATATCAATTTCACATATCAAGATAGTTCTGGCGTGGCAATCAATTTAACTGGTTATACCGCCGCTATGCAATTACGCGCCCCAACAGATAGCACCATTGCTTCACTTTCATTGACAAGTCCTAGCAATGGAATAGCAATTACTGCCGCAACTGGTTTAGTAGCCGTTCACGCAACAGCGGCGCAAACAACCGCATTAGTCGCTGGAATTTATAATTACGATTTAGAAATAACTTCCAGTTCAAATATTGTAACTCGTTTAGTGCAAGGTCAATTAACGGTATTGGCTCAGGTAACACGATGAGTGACAATGTAATTATTGTTCAACCAATTACTTCAACAATTCAAGTCACTTCGCCTGGCCCTCAAGGTCCAAACGGTGCAGCAACGGTAACAATCGGTGCTACAACAACCTTATCTGCTGGTACATCTGCGACAGTTACTAATACTGGTTCAACTACCGCAGCAATACTTAATTTTGGTATTCCGCAAGGCGTACAAGGATTAACTGGAGCAACGGGCGCGGTTGGTGCTACTGGTTTAACTGGCGCTCAAGGTTTAACTGGTGCTACTGGTTTAACTGGGGCTACTGGTTTAACTGGGGCAAAAGGCGATACAGGTGCGGTCGGTGCGACTGGTGCTAAAGGTGATACTGGCGCTACTGGGGCAACTGGAGCAAAGGGTGATACTGGAGCAACTGGCGCAAAAGGCGATACAGGGGCGGTTGGTGCTACTGGCGCACAGGGTATTCAAGGTATTCAAGGATTAACTGGAGCAACGGGCGCAACAGGTCAAACAGGTGCGCAAGGTATTCAAGGCAATACAGGGGCTACAGGTGCGACTGGTGCGACTGGTGCTGCTGGCACTAATGGAACTGACGGCGCAACTGGCCCAACTGGCGCAACAGGAACAGCAATATATGATTCAGACCAAAGTGTAATTTCTCAACAGGTATTTGGATAGGATAATACAATGGCAACTTATACAAAGATTTTGCTCTCAGGTTCAACACAAGGGCAACCAATCACGGTAGTTCAAACTGCCTCAACTGGTACAACAATTCACGCAACAGGAACTTCATCAGCAACTATTGACGAAGTCTGGCTATATGCAAACAACACTTCAACTTCTCCTGTTGTATTAACAGTTCAATTTGGTGGCACTGGTTCAGTGCAACACGCAAAACCAATTACTCTTTCACCACAATCAGGTGACGTTCTTATCGTTGCTGGTCTGCCTTTAACTGGCACAGGTTCTGTAGCAAATACAGTTTATGCTTTTGCCGCAACAGCCTCAGTTATTACAATTTCAGGTTATGTAAACAGGATTTCATAGTGGCTAATCCTAACCGCAGAGGACAAGCAAGCGCATCGGTAGGAACTGGTATGACTGGTTCTAGTATCACACCATTTGCTAACACTTCGGCAATTTTGCCATACGGTTTATTTTTACAACAAACAAAAAATGCGGGCGATACATCAGTCACAATTCCTGCTGGAGTTACTTGGGTTTATGCAATTTGTGTAGGTGGTGGTGGTGGCGCATCGGGTGCAGGTGGCGGCGCAGGTGGTGTTGCTTGGGGTTGGACTTTAGCAAATAGCACTTGCGTTGTAGGAGCAGGGGGAACAGGAACTGGTGGTTACACTCGTTATGGAAATATAATTGCTGGTGGCGGTGCCATTGCTCAAGGAATTGGCGGTAATACCGCTGCTGCTGGTTCTCTTGGTAGCGGTGGCGGTGGCGCATCGGGTGCAGGAGCAAGCGGTTATAGCGGAAATGGTGGCGCAGGTTCAATAAATTATTGGGGTATACCTGCTTCTGGAAACCCAGGTGCTGTTAATCCAAACGGCGGTATTGGCGCTGGCGGTTCAGGCGGTACTGGTGTAGGTACATTAGGAACTTCAACCATTACTGCTGGAAATGGTGGAGATGGCATCTCTGGTGGCGGCGGTGGTAATAATAATCAAACTTCTGGAACTTGTGGTGGTGGCAATGGTGGTTCAGGTTTAGTAGGTGGCGGTGCTGGTAGAGCCACAGGTTCAAGCGGTGCTCGTACAGGTGGCAACGGCGGTAACGGGATTAACATTTTAACTGGTGCATTTCTTGCTGGCGGTGCAGGAACAACAGGTACAAACGCAAATGGTGCTGGCGGTGGCGGTTCTGGCATTGCTGGCGCTGGAACTGCTGCCTCTGGAACTACTGGTGGCAACGGTGGTTTAGGCGGTGGTGGCGGCGGTGGCGGTGTAGCACAAGGAACTGGCGGCGCAGGAATACTTTATCTTTTCTATTAGGAGCAAACAATGAGTGTAAACATTTATCAAAATTCATCATTCAGTGATGTGCCTTATGGACTTAAATTGCGACAAACTATTACTGCTACAACTTCATCTGTTGTAATTCCAACTGGTATTCAAAGAGTTTATGCAGTTGTTATTGGTGGTGGTGGAGCAGGTTCAACACAAACTACAGGTGGCGGTGGTGGCGGTGGTGCGGGCGGTTATTCTGCTGGTTGGACTTGGATAACAAGTAACGCAACTGTTGGAGCAGGCGGAACTGGTACAACAACTTCTGCTCTTGGCGCTAACGGTGGTTCAAGTATTTATGGAATGGTTCTTGCTGGTGGCGGTGCAGGTGGACAAAACTCAACAAGTGGCGGTGCAGGTGGTGGGGCAACAACTGCCTCAGGTTCAGTATCAACGGTTTCTTATACAGGCGCACCTGCTGTTTCAGCAACCTTAGTGGGTTATGCCGCTGGCGCTGGTGTTGCTGCTATTGGTGGCGTTGGAGTTTCATCAGGTGGCGGAGCAGGGATAACAACAGTCACTGGAACAATTACTGCATTTGCTGGTGGTAGAGGTTTGATTTGCGGTGGCGGTGGAGCAGCAGGAACAGCAGGTGTTGGCACAGGTGGTGCTGGCGGTACTGGTGATTTTTTTGCTGGTGGCGCAGGTTCAACTGGCACTGGAATAACTTTTGGTGGCGGCGGTGGTGGAGCAGGATACTTAGGAGCAGGTGCTGCTGGTTCTGCTAATGCTGGCGGTAACGGTGGTTCAGGAGGCGGTGGCGGTGGTGCTGGTTCAACACTAGGCAAGGCTGGCAATGGTGGCGATGGAGCAATTTTACTTTACTACTAGGAGCAAAAATGGTTACAAAATATAATTATGTTTCAACTTGTTGTAATACAGATTACAGCGAAACACGTAATGAGTCTCAGCCACAGGTTTACACAATTTGCGTTCAATGCGGTCAAGGCGAATATACGCTACTAGCGCAAACGCCTGATACCATTACCGAAGCCTGAAATACAAGGGGCAATAACTAGGGAGATACCATGGGTCTTAGAGACCGTATCGCAAAAGCAATAGCAACAACAGATTTAGAAAAAGCCGCTCCTAATTTACCAGCGGGCGCGGGAGTATTAACTGAAAACCAAATGAGACAAGCCGCTGGCGCTATTGGTCAAAGTTATGGCAACAACACACCCTTAGAAAGAAACCCTTGGTTGTCAATGGTGCCGTTTGGCCCTGGCAACCCAATTACTCCAGGCGCTATCAACCCATTACGTGCAGACGGGCGTCCAGACCCACGCCGTTACGAATACCAGGTTGCTCAAAACATAAACATTACAGAAACGCGCTTAGTGCCGTTCAAAACATTACGAGCAGCGGCAGACCAAATAGATATTTTACGCCGTTGTATTGAAGTGCTTAAATCAAAAGTAGTTGGTCTTGAGTGGGACATTATTATTGGCACAGACGCAAGCGAAAAAATTGTAGCAATGTCTGGAGGCGATCATGTTCGCGCAATGGCTAAAGCACGCGAAGGACTTAACGACGAAATTGACCGAGTACGCACATTTTGGGAAAACCCAGATAAAGCAAACGGTTTAACTTTTACAGACTGGTTAATGATTGCTCTTGAGGAGTTGCTTGTCATTGACGCGCTTGCAGTGTGGCCACAAAAGACAGTAGGCGGAGACCTTTACGGTTTGCAAATTCTTGACGGTGCAACCATTAAGCCGCTACTTGACGACAGAGGCATGCGTCCAATGGCTCCAGCGCCAGCGTTTCAACAGATACTTTATGGTTTCCCGCGCGCTGAGTTTAGTGCTAACAATGACGACCCTAAAGCGGACGGCGAGTTTACTAGCGACGACCTGGCTTACATGGTACGTAATCGTAGAACCACTAGCGTCTATGGACAATCTCCAGTAGAGCGAGCACTCTCATTAGCCGATATTTATTTACGACGTCAACAATGGATACGCGCTGAGTACACAGACGGCGTACTTCCTGAAACCATGTTTACAACTGACGCAACATGGGGTACTAACCCAGACTTATTGCGCGCTTATGAAAATATCCTCAATGACGATTTAGCGGGTCAAACAGAACAACGTAAACGCGCCCGTTTATTGCCTCAAGGTATTTTGCCAGTGGTCAACACTACATACGGCGAGAAATTCAAGGACACACTTGACGACTTTTTGATTGCCTCAATCTGTGGACACTTCGGAGTGCAGCCAACTGAAATTGGTTACACACCTAAGTCTGGTTTAGGCGGCGGGGGACACCAACAGGGTCAAGCCCAATCTGGAGAAGCACTGGGTTCTCAACCTATTGTCAACTGGTTAAACAAAATGATTACAAATCTTTCCTACGCTTATCTTGGTATGCCGCGCGAATTAGAATTCCGTTTAATGTCAAGCAAGCGTCTTGACGACGAAAGCGCTGCACGTAAGTCAGACATTGAAGTAAAAGGCGCGGGTAAGACAGTAAACGAACGCCGCAGCGAATTGGGTTTACCTCTATTAGACACACCTCAAGCGGATATGCCGTTGCTATTAGCAGGTAATACCCTTTATTTATTTAGTCCCGAAGGTATTGTCAAGCCTGACGACCAGGCTTCTGCTCCTCAACTTGAGCAAGACGGTGAAACTGAAATATCTCAAGAACAGGTTGAGCCTCCTAAAGAGGAAGTAGCCGCTGAGGTCAAAGCGTTTATGAAATGGGCAAACAAAGGTAAACGTGGCCGTGATTTTGAGTTCAAACTAATTGACTCAGTTGTTGCTGACGCCCTTAACCGTTGCGCCCTTGAAGGCGACCTTGAAACTGCTAGGTCACTAGCCAAGGCATATATTTCATGATTTGGGGCGCTCATAAGGCTGACGGGCGCATTGCTGCTAAGAACTCAGTAAAAATACGCGCTGCAATACGTAGGTCAATTGACGCACGTCAAATTTTTGAGGACTATCAACATACACACCCTTTTGTAACAGATAACAATGTCCAAGACCGCGCTCGCGCAAGAGCCTGGGCCATGTTGCATGTTCAAATTGACACGGCGCCAATTAAAGCCGCCGTTATTAAAACCTGGGCAGACGGTTTTTTATTAGGTGTTGATTCTGCAAATGAGGCAGTAGTTAAAGCACGTCGCGCAAATAAAGCGAGTGACGTTTACGTTGATTGGGCCAATTGGAAACCAGGCAACAGAGCAGCCGCGTTAATCCTTAGACCTAATGGCGCGTTTCAACGATTACTGGCTAAAGCAAACATAACCAGTGACGCAATAGCCAAGGTTGGTTATGACCGTATCGGCACAGCACTAGCGGACTCAATTGCCGCAGGGTTTTCGCCTCAAAAGGCAGCCAGGGTCATGTTAGATAAAATTGGCGACCCTGCTAGAGCGTTAACAATTGCCATTACTGAGCAGAACCGCGCCATAAGTGTTGCCACTATTGAGCGGTATCAAGATTATGGTTTAGAAAAAGTAGAGTGGAGTGGTGCTAATCCTTGCGATATATGCGCTCCAAATGAAGGCCAAGTAGTAACTATTGGTACGTCTTTTAACAGCGGGGATACTGAGCCACCTGTTCACCCAAATTGTCGGTGCGCTTTACTCCCAGTTATTGCGGGCATGGAGGACGACCCTAGTGGCGGCCAAGATTATTTAGATACGCTTGCACTCTCGTAATGTTATGATTACGTTCGGCCCTAAGGAGATATAAATGGCATTGGTTCACTTAAACAATACAGTTCAGACAACGCCCACTTTAATTGCAGCAATTCCCGCTGGCATTGGACGTTCTCGCGCGGTGCAAATTTACAACGGACATTCAAGCGCAATTTATATTGGTGACACTTCAATTACAACAAGCGGTGCAACTATTGGCCGTTCAATTGCCGCAAGCGGTTCATTTCAATTGTGGTTAGACGGCGGAGATAAAATTTATGCAATTTCAGCCGCAGCAACGGCCGCTGGAGCAGTCGTAGTAACTTACTCGGCGTAATCAAATGGCTAAAGGAGAGAAAGCAACCGTGAACGATTTAACAACCGCATTTTTTGCAATTGTAAAGGCTGATAAAAATGACGACGGTACTCTTATGGTTTACGGCAAAGCGACAGACGACTCTCTTGACATTGACCAACAAATTTGTGACCCAATTTGGTTAGATACAGCAATGCCAGAATGGTTCAAGTCAGGCGGCAATATCCGTGAACAACACTCCTCAATTGCGGCAGGTGTTGCAAAAGAATATGAAAAAAAGTCAGACGGTCATTACATACACGCACTTGTTGTTGACCCAATTTCAGTTAAAAAAGTTGATACTGGAGTGTTAAAAGGTTTTAGTATTGGGATTAAATCTCCACGTGTTATCCGTGACACAAAGGCTGCAAACGGGCGTATTGTTGACGGACAAATTGTTGAAGTAAGTCTTGTTGACCGTCCCGCAAATCCTAATTGTCAATTGGTATTAGCCAAGAGCGTTGAAGGTGAAAGCGGTATGTGGAAAGTAGAGCAACTTATTGAAAAAGAGGAAAAGAAACCTAACTATGCAGCCATTAACTCTGGCGGCGGCAACTCAGAACCCGCTGACAAAGAACTTTACAATCGCGTAAAGGGCGAGGCTAAGGCCAAGTTTGACGTTTATCCTTCCGCAGTAGCAAACGCCTGGACAGTACGCGAGTACAAAAAGCGCGGTGGCACTTACAAAAAGAAAACAAAAAAGAGCGCCGACGCAGAAAGTAGTCAAATGAATACAGCAATTGAACTGGTTGAAACAGCCAAGTCCCTGGCAACAGGTGACATTAAAAAGTTTGACCAAAAACTATATGACAGCGCTCGTACAGCACTAGCGCAACTCATTGTTGTTGAAGCAAATGAAATGGCAACAGAGGACAGCAATGAGGAAATGTCTATTGCTCACCTACTAGCCGCAGTACACCACCTATTTGCCTGGTACGAGGGCGAGGAATCAGAAGGAGAAGTTATGGATAACAAGGAAAATATTGAAATGGCAGCGGACTCTGATAAAGAAATGATGTGTAAAGAGTGCGACAAAATGGAGAAAGAGTGCAAGTGTGCTGGCGGTTTTGTAAAATCCGCGGAAGCGCATAAATGTCTTGAATGTGGTTGCGGTATTCCGCAAGATACACATGGCCGCGACGACGTTTCAACAGCGGAAATGGTTACTCCAGACGAAGCACCTAAGTCCGCCGAGGCTGAGGAAGTTGAACTTCCAGTTGAAGCGCCTATTGAAACTCCAGTAGAGGAAGCAACACCAACTGAGGAAGTTACTCCAGTTGAGGACGAAAAAGTTTCTGAAAGTGATGAACTTACAGAAAAGATAGAAGCCCTTGTGGAAAAAGCACTTAAAAATGCTACCGAGTCTCTCAAATCAGAGATTGCCAACTTGACTGCTGCAAATGAGGCAGCAATTGAGAAGGCAGTAGGTTTAGAGTCGGAGTTATTAACGGCTAAAAGTCTTGCCGTCGGCGGTGGCCCTAAGCGCACCGTAAAGCCAATAGACCACGCGTCAACAGATTTATTGGTTAAGGCAGCAACATACAAGGCTAAAGCAGACGCAACAACCGACCCAGATTTGGCTAAGGGTTACGGCTTAATGGCAAAAGAATATTTTGCTAAAGCCGCCGAAGCCGAGTCAAACTAACCGAAAGGAACACCCACTCATGGCCGAAATGCCACGCGCTAAGGATTTGTTCGGGGACGCAGCACCTATTGAGGCAGCAAACCGCATGGAGGAATACACCGAGTCACTCGGTAAAGCCCTTTCACACGGTTCATCTGTTCCAGGACTAGCGCCTTCCGCAGACCCACTAACAGCAATTGAGTCACTTGTTGCTAACAAGTCACTTACACCAGACGCTCTTGCAAACTTGAATACCGCGCTTGCTTCACAACGTGTTGCAATGCAGGAAATTCAAAAAGACGTAACTCTAACATCTCCATTATCAACATCTTTTGCAGCCTTTGACCTTGAAGCACCTGCTAAGTTACTAACACCACGTCCAACACCACTACGTAACCGTATCCCACGCAAGAAGGGCGTTGGCACATCACACCGTGTCAAGCGTATTCTTGGTTATACAGGTACAGGTACAGGCGGAGTCGGCAACACATGGCCAGGAATTACTGAGTCAACAACAACCGCTTTCGGTTCAATCAACTACGAGCGCGGGCCAAAAATTGCCTATGCAGCGGACGATTTAATCCTGCCTTACAACTCATACTCACTATCTGACTCAGTGTCATTTGACGCTAACTTCTCAGGTATGGGTTATCAAGACCTACGTCAACTATCATCAACTTCAACTCTATACGCAACTATGCTTATGGAAGAACGTATGATGTTGATGGCACGCGGTACAGCCTCAGGATATTCAGGCGCTCTTTCAGCACCTACATTTACAAAGGCAGCACCAACAGCGGCAACAGGTCAAACAGCATTAGCCGCAACTACTTATTACATCAACGTAACCGCTGACGCAGGTATCTCAGGTTCAGGTTTCGGTGAGTCAATTCTTGGTACAGAAACTTCACAGGTTGTTGCCTCAGGACAGGTTCTTACTGTTTCAGTTGCAACAGCGGTAGCGGGCGCACTTGGTTACAACATTTACGTTGGAACTACAACTGGCGCTGCTAACTTGAAGTATCAAGGAACACTTAAGGGCGTTGGTACTTTCACAGTGCAGGGCGCCGCTTCAACACAAACAACAGGTAACACAGCACCACTAAAGACAACAACAGCCGCAGCCTCACGTGCCTCAGCAGATACTTCTGCTTATGCAACAGGCTACGACGGTATTTTGCCTACTGTTCTTGGTGCTAACTCAGGTTACAACAACGCAATTAACGCAATATTCTCAACCTCTAACCCAGGCGCGGAATATCAAACAGTATTTGCTGGTCTATATGACTCAGTAAAGGCTGACCCAGACCTAGTATTGCTAAATGGCAATGACCGTAAGCAACTATCTGACGCAATCAAGTCAGGTTCAACTGCTAACTACCGTCTAACCATTGACAATCCAGGTACAGGCGGCACTACCTATGGCTCAATCGTTACTGGTCTCCAGAACGAAGTTACAGGTAAGTCTGTTGACCTAGAAGTACACCCATGGCTTCCACAGGGTGTATCTCCAGTGCTTTCATTCACACTTCCAATCCCTGATACTGAGGTATCGGACGTTTGGTCAAACTTCCTAGTTCAGGACTACATGGGTATCCAGTGGCCAGTAACTCAGTTTGCGTATGAATTCAGCACATACTTCCGCGGAACCTTCTTCTGTACTGCTCCAGCATGGAACGGTGCAGTTTCAGGTATTGTTTCTGCTTAATACGTAAGGCGAAAGGGGAGTGCGTCATATTTGAACAGGCGCACTCCCCTTACTTATTTAGTAATTGAAAGAGGGCAATCATGGCAAAATACGTAGCACCAGATAAAGGCGTTAGAGAAACAGCAATTGGTAACAAAACTTATCGCCCAGATAAAGGCGGTTTATACAATGTTGAAAATGCGTCTCACGCGCGCGCAATGAAAGCCGAAGGTTTTTTTGAGGCAAGCCTTATGGGGCCAACGACAAACGGCGGTCTTGGATACACTTGCTCAGAGTGTGGTTTTGGCAGTTGGTTCCTTAAATGCGGACGTTGCGGCCACGTTACTGAGGCAATACAGAAAGACGGAGACTAATGGCAACTGGCGTAACAACTCAACACCCGTTTAGTGAGAACCCATACGTTACCGTCGCAGAATATAAAGCCGCGCCAACCGCTATTGACTATGACAATTTAGTAGTCGGTGGAAATGCCGCTGCTCAAGACGCTGAACTAGCAAACGCTATTTTGCGCGCCTCCTCCTTTATGGACGAGTACCTTAATCAAAACTTAAATGCTTCAACTCAGGTTGAAAACCAGCGTACCCGCATGACGTCTCAAGGTTTTATCGCGTTGCACCCAAATAACAACCCAGTTATTTCACTACAAAGTTTTTCTTATGGCACTGACCCAAATAGCCTTACAGCGCTAAGCGACTGTTCAAAAGTCTGGTTTGAAGACCAGCAAATTATTATTCCGTTGTCACAATTGGCAACAACTTACTCATCTCAAGGGCCGCTATCTTTTGGAGTGGCCGCGGCTCCACGCCAGCCTATTTTTGTTACTTATCAGTACACTTCTGGATACGTTAATAATCTCATTGCAACCGCAACAGCCGCCGCAACAAGCATGACCGTACAGACTGTTGACGGCATTGTGCCAGGTATGAAAATGCGTATCTACGACGGCGCTCAAAGCGAAACCGTACAGGTTGCAACTTCCTATACCTACGGTTCAACTACCGTTCCCTTGGCCTCAGCGCTGGCATACAGCCACGCAGCGGGCGTCTCCTTCGGTAATCTACCCCAAACAATTAAAGAGGCTTGTATCCTCATTACAACGGCTTTCCTAAAAATACGCGGGGACAACTCTTTAACCATGAACATAACCACTCAACCAAGTGGCACCGTGTCTGGCGCTCAACGATTTGGCTCTGAAATGCAAATTGCTATTGGCATGCTTGACCTTTACCGACGGATTCGTTAATGGCGGGCCGCGTTGGGGTTCGCGCGACCCTTTACAATTGGTTAACAACAGGCAACATAGCCAACCTCAACCAGATATTTACGTCTTTTCCAAAACGCATTAACTATCAAGTTAACTCTCAACCAGGACAATTGTCTCGCGCTGCTATGGTTATTTTTATTGCGTCAGAAAATGAAAGCCGTATCGCAATTGGCGGCGCTCATAACGGTTGGAAACGTATTGACTATTCTGTAATTTTGCAGGTGTACCAGCACTCTTTAGAACGCAACTCAGAACAAGCCATGGCTGATTTTGACGTTTTAATTGACAGCATTAAAAGCCGCCTTCGCGCTGACCATAATTTCGGTGATACAACTGGGACGCTTGTCTGGCAAGGCGCTGAACCAGCAATTAACTGTACATACGGAGAGCCAGCAAGTCCCGAAAATGGCACCGCCACGGAAACGTTTGCTGAGATACAATTTGACGTAACTGAAATGATACAAGCCTAGGAGCAACCATGAAAGTAACATATATCGGCACAGACGAGCGTGTGTTCCCTACGCTTGGCCTGACAGTAAAACCAAATGAGTCATTTGAAGTTCCAGAGGACTTTAATTCAGCGCTTGTTACAACAGGTGCAGTAAAACCAATTCCAACCGCACCAATAGCAACGTCTGCCGCGTCAGACTCAACAGTAGGAGAGTGAATACATGTCAGTACAAAATAGTGTCCGCAGTTATTTAGGTATCGCAAAAGAAGCAACTAAAGGTACCGCAGTAGCCCCAACCGATTTCCTTCCAGTAATGGCGAGCAGCCTAAAGCCTGTTGACGTTATTGACCCGCTTTTTGATGAAGGTTTACGCGGTTCGTTAGTTAAGAATTACAACTATGTCCCAGGACGTACTCGCTCAACTTATGATTTCAGCGGTTCAGTATTTGCTGACACTGTTGGTTATTCAATTGCTGGTCTTTTGGGCGACGTTTCAACTGTTGGAGCAAGCGCACCTTACACACACACAATTTCATTGAAAAACTCACCAACAGCGGCAGCCGACGCGCAACCAATTTCATACACAATTACTGATTTTTATGCAGCGGCAGTACGCGCTTACCCAGGTGTGCAATTCAGCGACTTTTCATTGAAGTTTAATGCTGACGGCATGCTTGAATATGACGCTAAAACAACAGGTTGGGCGAGCGCGGCAGCCTCAACACCTACACCTAGTTTCTCGGCTGTCCTACCTACACAGGTTTGGCAAGGCGCGGTAACTGTTGGCGGTTCAACAATTTCAAACAGCATTAGCGGTTCAATTGACATGAAGCGTCCAGTGACTCCTGTTTACGGAATTGCAACAACTCAAAACCCATATAACGTATTTCTTGGCGCGCTTGAAGTAACTGGCAAAATTACTTTTGTAATGGAAGCCGATACTGAATTAACTCGCTACCTAACAAACACTCAACCAGCCTTAGTATTCAACTGGTCTTACGGAACAGGCGCAACAGCGGTTCAAATTCAAGCAACCTTAACAAAAGGTGCTTATGTTGCAGCCGCAATTGACCGCGGTTCTGATTTTGTACAAATTTCAGTTGACATTAACGCTCTTGGTAACACCACAGACGCAGGAACTTCTGCTGGATACTCACCTATCAAATGGGTTCTAAAGAACGCTAAGGCTTCTGGCACTTACGCATAATATCTAGCAAGCGGGGGTCTGGTGGCAACGTACGCCTTCCCGTTGCCCCGCCCCGCTTGCGTATTTTTAGTATGATTTAGGAAGGCAAACTATCAGGAGGCAAATATGTCAACAAAAGTAACACTACCCTCAGGCGCAACCGTCACACTTAAAGACCCTTCATTGCTACGTGTCCGTGACCGTAAAAATGTTATGAAGGCTGGCGAAAACATTACTGGCGACATTTCAAAAGCACTTGCATTAGGTGACACAATTATTGCAATGCTTGTTGAGGAATGGTCATTTGATTTGATTATCCCTAGCGTCAAAATGGAGTCATTAGACGACCTTGAAATTGTTGATTATGACGCGTTAGTTGAAGCAACCGCTGAGGCACAAAAGTCATTGTTTCCCTCACTTGCAAAAACAGACGCAAATGAGGCAGACCCAAAAGCGCCCGCCGACAACTCGAAAGATTAAAATGGGTACTCCAGGGCGGCTCAAGAAATGAGTCACTCACTTATCCTGACCAACAGTGGTTTTACTACACCATGGCCGAACGTTTTGGTTGGACGCCAGAACAGGTAGATAACCTTCCCGCTGAAACCGCGGATTGGCTTATTGCTATTGGCAACATGGTTGAGGAAATCAAAAACGAGAGGGCAGAATAGGTAATCCTAATGGGTGCAATAGTTGTTAAAAATATGCAGGACGTCATTAACGCTATTGACAGGTCTGTTGACAACTACGAGCAAGCCGCCCAATACGGTATATCTATGGCCGCGCTCGCAATTGAGCGTCAAGCAAAATTAAACGCTAACACTGGCACGCACAAAAGAGGCCAAGGACATATCTCTGGAACTGGCCCTGGCCCTAACGTTGTAACTGGCACATTAAGACGCTCTATTACTACTGAAATACGTTATGGGTTTGGCAGTTATATCGCAACTATCGGGCCGACTGTTGAGTATGCGCGTGCAGTTGAATTGGGTAGCCCACGCTGGAAGTCAGGCGTGCGGTATCCTTTCTTAGTACCAGCGGTCGGTTATTTAGTTGGAAGCGGCAAACTAAACAACATATTTACCACGAATTTTAAGTCACGATTGAAGGGATAACATGGCCAATGTAATCCCTCCAATGCTTATTGAGTTACAACTTGAGACCGCCAAAATACAGGCGCAAATGCAACAACTCAACGGCAAATTTGACGACTTCGGCAAAACTGTCGAGAAGCAAGGCGGGTTTTTACAGAAGTTTAAGGCTACCGCAGCGGGTGTATTTGCTGGCAACGTTATGGCCACGGGCTTGAACATGATTAGAACCGCCATGGTTGACGCCATAAAAGACGCTCAAGAGTACGAGGTACTACTAAGCAAAACAGCGGCGGTAATTGAATCAACTGGAAACGCGGCTGGCATAAGTGTTGACGGTCTAAAAAAGCAAGCCGCAGCGCTTGAACAACTATCCTCAGTTGACGAAAACATAATTCTAAACGGTGAAAACGTAATTGCTACCTTTACTCAAATCCGCAATGCAGCGGGTAAGGGTAACGACATATTTAACCAAACAACTAAAGCCGCGCTTGACCTTTCAGTAGCGCTCAGTTCAGACATGCAGTCCGCGTCTATTCAATTAGGCAAGGCTCTCAATGACCCAATTAAGGGTGTTACAGCGCTAACTAAAGTCGGCGTTACGTTTGACGCTCAACAAAAAGCGCAAATTAAAACTATGGTCAACGCGGGCAACGTGCTTGGCGCTCAAAAGATTATTTTGGCGGAAGTAAACCGAGAGTTTGGCGGGGCAGCAAAAGCCGCTGGCGATACTTTTGCAGGTGGAGTTGCACGCGCTAAAGATAAGGTTCAAGATTTTGCCCGTGATTTAATTACCAACGTCCAACCTGTATTGCTAACTATCGGCAAAACTATTGGAGACCTTTACAACAAATTCCTAGCACCGTTTTTTAGTTTATTAGCAAGAAATAAAGAAACAATTGGAGCGTTTGCCGCAATTATTTTGACCGCAGTTGTCGCAATAAAAGCATATAACGCAATTCTTGCAATTAGTAAGGCAGTGCAGACCGCGTATGCAGTTGCTCAAGTTTTAATGAGCGGCGGACAATTAGCGTCTATTGCTTCAACCAATGGACTAGCCGCGTCTATGCTTAAACTCAACTGGACCCTGCGAGAAAATCCAATTGGGGTAGTAGTTGCCGCTATTGCACTTTTGGCCGCTGGCTTCGTGTTAGCGTGGAATAAGAGTGAAACTTTTAGAAAAGTAATGATTGAAATTGGCAAGGCAGGGTTAACCGCACTCAGTTACCTCATAGAATTTATGGGATTATATGCAACAAGCGTATTAAAAGTAGTTACTGGGCCTATGCGTCTATTGCTAAAAGGTCTTGAAATGCTTGGCGTTAAAGGTGCTGGTACCGCGTTAAAAGAAATAAACGGGGCCATTGACAACGTCGGTAAGTTTTTTGACACTGCCGCAAAAAAGGTTGAGTCGTATAAAAAAACACTAGACGGTCTTGCTGATAAAAAAATTAAATTACCTAGTTTTGGCGGTACAACACCAGACGCAACAACGGGCAAAACTGGAACAGCAACAAACCCAACAACTGTAACCGCAGACCAACTTAAAGCCGCCGCCGCCGCAGCAAAAGCCGCAAAAGCCGCAGCAGACAAAGCGGCAAAAGAACATATTGCAGACGTCAAAAAAGCCAATGACGACGTAAGCAAACTTTATGTTGATATGAATAAAGTAATTCTTGAAGGCTCTCAAAAGCAAGCAGATGAGTTGGTAAAGCGCGACAAAAAAATTGTTGACACTAAACAAAAGTACGCTGACCTTGAACTCAAAATTACCAAAAAGAAAAACGACGAACTCAAGAAAAACGAGGACGACTGGAACGCAGATTACTCAAAGGCGTACGCGGCCAACAAAAAAACTCTTGAAAATATAGAAAAAGCATATGCTAAGAAAAAGACTGACATTATTGACGCGTACAATGAGCGCGTTGCAGATTTGAATACAAAGGCCAGTGAGGACAT
>Ga0114960_10000437_pt1 | contig 35130 bp, 47 predicted proteins | sample C_130625_MF_Meta_FD_92637 | JGI IMG/M metagenome (GOLD analysis project Ga0114960, IMG submission 92637) | Freshwater microbial communities from Lake Croche, Canada to study carbon cycling - C_130625_MF_MetaG | ecosystem: Environmental > Aquatic > Freshwater > Lake | place: Lake Croche, Canada...
ATAGTTGATATTAATATTAATTCAAATAAATATTTAAAATGAATATAAAGGAATGGATAATTTCTAATTTAGATATTTCTTCTATTGTTTTGGAGGCAGGAACTTGCGAAGGATTAGATACTGAATTCTTTTCAAATTATTTTATAAAAGGATTCGTATATGGATTTGAACCTATACCAGATTTATATAATAAAGCATATATAAGAAATTCTCATAAACCAAATGTGAAATTATTTAATTGTGCATTAGGAGACAAGACACAAAAGGTTAAAATTCATGTTAGTGATAGATTTAATGAATCTTGGGGATCATCATCAATTTTACCCCCCAAAAAACACTTATCAGATCATCCACAAATAACCTTTAAAAAAACTATAGAAATTGATTGTATAAATTTAGATGATTGGATGTCAGATAAAAATATACCAAAAATAGATTTAATGTGGTTAGATATGCAAGGATATGAACCAGTTATGTTAAAATTTTCTATTAATAGTCTTCTTAAAGTTAGATATTTATATACAGAAGTTTCTTTAACTGAATTATATGATGGTATTATATTGTATCCAGAATATAAAAAGTTTTTATTATCCAATGGATTCGAAGTAATATTCGAAGATTTACCTTGGGAAAATGGGGGAAATGTTCTTTTTAAAAATATAAAATTAAATGAAACCCGATAAAATATATATAATTCACTATACTAAATTAAAAGACCGATATAATCATATCTCCAGCTTTTTTGATAGTTGTAAGATTCCTTATGAATTTATACTGGATAATGATCAAGAAGATCTCACACCAAAAATTTTAGATCAATATTACAAGCCAAATAAAGAAGAGTACGAAAACCGAATTTCCAAATTATGGGATGTAAATATACATAAATTTAGGTATCTTAATAAAGCTGAAATATCTTGTACTATTAAACATATAACAGCTATAAAAAAAATATCTTCAGAATGTCCAAATTATGGATTAATATTAGAAGATGATGCAATATTTTATGATAATTTTAATAAACAATTTGATAAATGCTTGAATCAAACCCCAGATGATTGGGATTCTATTTTTCTAGGAGATGGATGTGGAGTTAATTTTAAAAGTTCAAAACTTTTAAATAGTAAAAAAGTAAATGATAATGTATATTTAATGGCACATCCAGCAACAAATTGTGCGGAAGCATATTTATTAAAACCTTCTATTGCAGAAAAAATATCAAACAGTATAATACCATTCCAAAATGTTTCAGATTGGGAAATTGCTTACCAATTATATTTACACGATGCTAAAACTTATTGGTGGAATCCGTCGTTAGTTACACAAGGTTCTAGAAATGGGAAATTTGAATCTACTTTAGATCAAGGACAAAGATAACTTGAAAATAACTATAATTAATATAAATAACTGATATGGCTGCTGGAATAGGATTAATAGATTTGATACAAAACAATAAATTTAATGTTGGATTAGAAATTGGAGTTTCTTTGGGTTCTACTACAGAAATATTATTAAGATCTATACCTAATTTAAAATTGTTTGGAGTTGATCCATATATGTATTATATAGACTGGAATGGGAATGAAATAATAGATAACGATGAATATATGAATACCATGTTAAATGCTATCAAACCATATAACGAAAGATTTGTTCATATTAGGAAAACATCAGATGATGCTGTTTTAGATTTTGAAAATGAATCTTTGGATTTTATATTTATCGATGGAGTACACACGTATGATCAGGTTAAAAAAGATTGCGAAAATTTTTATCCGAAATTAAAGAAAAATGGTTTATTTTCTGGTCATGATTATAACGCTATTTCAGTAGTGAGAAATGCTGTGGACGATTTTAAAAAAACTGTAAATAAAGATTTAAGTTTTACTAATAATGATGTTTGGTACTTTTTTAAATGATAAAAGTTGCTTTTATTAAATTTGCTGGATTAGCGTCAGGAGGAACCGAAAAATATCTTCAATCTTTAGCATGTTTATTACCCAAAGACAGATATAAAGTAGATTATTATTACACTAATAATGCCCCAAGATCTAGAGAAACTGGATTTGTGCATCCAGATAATGATCCATCTCGTAAGCTTTTGTTGGAAAATAATGGTATAAAAACTATTCCTATTCATATTGATATGATGGATATAGAGAGTCCATCAACATGGAACGGTACTGATTTTTGGGAAATCTTTAAAGAATCTGATTATGATTTAATACAAACAGCTAGAGGTGGATATACTGAATATCCATTTAATTTAATACATAATTGCCCCATAATTGACAGCATTCATAGCTTTCAAGGTGAAGACAAGCCAAACATTAAAAGAGCTATCCTATTGTGTAAATGGCAGGCTGAAAAATGGGCCGCTAATGGTGGAAATATAAATAAAGCCGTAATTATTCCATCAATAGTAAAAGTTCCAGAAAAGAAATCTTCTACAATTAGAAAAAAATTAAATATTCCCGAAGATGCATTTGTGTATGGATTTCACCAAGCATCTAGATCTGATATATTTTCTCCAACCTCAATACAAGCATATTCTATGATCAAAGATAGTAATACACATTTTGTATTATTAGGAGGATGTCAACAACACATAGAAATTGCAAGAAATTTGGGGATTAAAAATATACATTTTATAAAATTTACAAGTTCAGTAGAAGGCATACATGATTTTTTGGCAGGAATAGATGTGTATGCCCATGCCAGATCAGACGGTGAAGTATGTTCTGCTTCGATTATAGAAGCTATGTATCATGGAAAGCCTGTAATATCACATCCAGCCCAAAATATGGGACATCTAGAGCAAATAGATGGTTGTGGAAAAATGACATATTCGGTAAATGAATACGCAGAAGAAATGAGATTATTAAAAGATAACAAAAATTATTACACAGAAAAATCAGAAAAAACTTTTATAAAATACGAAAATTGTTATAATCACCAAAAAATAGAAAATAATATTATAAAAATTTACGATGATTTGTTGTCCTAACGGTAGTTGTTTTTCTTTATAACCTTTGTATATAATAATATGACTTTAGAAGAAAAGATTGATGAAATAGATTTCAGATTAAAAAATGAAGCTAGAATTATTGCTAATTGGGATTATCACGAAGCTTTTCATTTGGCTTGTGGTGATGAAGTTAAATTAGACGGTTTATGGATGGAATTTGGTGTTTTTACTGGAAGAAGTTTAGAGCAATTTTCTCGAAAATGTCCTTCTGTATTATATGGATTTGATTCATTTGAAGGTCTACATGAAAAATGGGATGATAACAACCCAAAAGGAGTTTTTAACTTAAATGGTAAAATCCCACCCGGATACATTGTTGGTGATAATCACTCTATGCATGATAGTTCTTTACCATTAAATTGGAAACCTTGGCCTAACAATGTAAAATTAGTAAAAGGATTTTTCGATAAAACTCTGCCAGTTTTCCTTGAAAAATTCGAAGGAGACGCAGCATTAATTCACATTGATTGTGATTTATATTCATCAACAAAAGACATTTTTAAATATTTGAAAAATAGGATAAAATCTGGGACTATTATAGTATTTGATGAAATTACAGATTATCCAGATTTCAGATTACATGAAATTAAAGCATTTGCCGAATTTTTATTAGAAAGTGGATTTAATTATAACCCATTAATATATCAAAATTTAGGTTGCAGTCAAGGATGTTTTGAAATATTATAATTATTATCAATAATTATTATGAATAATTATATAAAAACTTATTTCGAAGAAATACAAAAAATAATAAATTTAATAGATAAATCTATTATTGAAATTTTTATAAATAAAATATCTAATATAAAAAAAAATAATGGTAGATTGTTTATATTGGGTGTTGGTGGTAGTGCTGCTAATGCTAGTCATGCTGTAAATGATTTCAGAAAAATTCTTAATATAGAAACATATGCAGTTACCGATAATGTTTCTGAATTAACAGCTAGAATTAATGACGAAAGTTGGGAAGATTCTTATAAGAATAGTTTAAAAGTTAGTAGATTAACATTTAATGATGCTGTCCTTATATTCTCTGTAGGTGGAGGATCAGATACAACTTCCAAAAATTTAGTTAATGCAATGAAATATGCAAAAGAATGTGGATCACAAATTTTAGCAGTAGTAAGTAGAGATGGTGGAATAGCTAAAATATTAGCTGATGCTTGTATTTTAATACCCGTTATTAATGAACAAAGAATTACTGCCCATGCGGAAGAATGGCAAGGAATTATTTTACATTTAGTAGTTAATTATTTTAAAAAATAATATGAATATAGATATACAAAAAGAAGCATCACAAAATTATCCAACTTGTTTAAATGACGTTTCATTCAATGATGGTCATTTGGGTGGATGTAATGTTAAGGGAGATCCCGGCACAGAATGTCCTAAAATGTGGAAATATATATGTGAAAAATATAATATTAAATCTGTTTTAGATGTTGGTTGTGGATTTGGGTTTCATTTAAAATATTTTAAAGATTTTTTAAATTTAAATATTTTTGGAATTGAAGGATCTGAAAAGGTACAACAAATTTCATTTTACCCAGACAAAATAGCAGCCCACGATTATACTAAAGGTCCATATTTTTTAGAAGAAAAATTCGATTTGTGTTGGTCTGTAGAATTTGTAGAACATGTAAATCATGAATATATACAAAATTTTTTAATTAATTTTTCTAAATGTAAATACTTAATAATGACACATGGATTACCGGGGCAATCAGGACATAATCACGTAAATTGTCAAGATTCAGATTATTGGATAAATCAATTGGTGAATTATGGATTTCACTTGAATTTAGAAGAAACTGATAATATTAGAAAATTAGCTATGGAAGATTATAATGATTTTAGGGCATGGCAAAAATTAGATTTTAATAATAGACCAATTAGGGGTGTAGCATGTCAATATAATTATGATGTAACTTATTTAGAACCTCATGTAGCATTGCATGGATTATTTTTTGAAAATAAAAATTTAATCAAATAATATGAACATACAAATTTATGCTGATACTTCTGTTTTAACAGAAATTTTTGATATATACGAAAACAATAAATTAATTAGCGGATTTACCACTAATCCAAGTTTAATGCGTAAAGCAGGTATAACTAATTATTCTAATTTTATAAAAGAAGTTACGTCAAAGATAACAGATCTTCCGTTTTCTTTCGAAATTTTTGCTGATGAGTTATCTGAAATGGAATATCAAATACAGAAAATTTCTGAATATTCAAACAATATATATGTAAAAGTTCCAATAACAAATACAAAAGGGGAATCTACCGTTAATTTAATTAAAAAGATGTCAGATAAAGGAATTAAAGTAAATATTACTGCTATATTTACTTTTGAACAAATTTCAGAAATTTTTAATAAATTGAAAAATATTAATTCTTCATTGATAATTTCTTTATTTGCTGGTAGAATATCTGATACAGGGATTGATCCATGTGAATTAATATCAGAAACGTCATATAAAATAAAAACGAGCGAAAATAAAAATTTAAAATCTTTATGGGCTAGTACCAGATCGGTTTATAATATATACGAAGCTGCTAATAATGGATGTGATATAATAACTGTAACTCCAGATATTTTACCTAAATTAAAATTAAAAAATAAAGATTTAAATCAATTTTCCTTAGAAACTGTTAAAATGTTTTACGATGATGCTAAAGCATCGAATTTAACTATATGATATTAACTAGAACTCCATTAAGAATAACATTGGGTGGTGGTGGTACTGATTTGCCTAGTTTTTACGAAAAACATGGTGGGTTAGTCATTTCAATGGCAATTAATAAGTATATTTATATCACTTATAAATCAGATGATTTTGAACAATTAACTAAATTGAGATATTCGCAAATTGAAATAGTCGAAGATTCTAAATATATAAAAAATACCAGAGCTAGAGAAGCTTTGCTTTATCATAATATAAAAAATGGTTGTGAAATAAATACGTGTGCTGATTTACCCTCAAATACTGGACTTGGATCTTCTGGTAGTTTTTTAGTTGGAATGCTTCATTGTATAAGAGGAATTAAAAATTTTGATACAAAACCTAATACTTTAGCAGAAGAAGCATGTAAAATAGAAATAGATATATTAAAAGAACCTGTTGGTAAACAGGATCAATATATTGCTGCTCATGGCGGGATGAAGATTTTTGATATAAATAAAAACGGGATAGTTTCTACAAAAACATTAGAACTTTCGGAACAATTAACTCACCAATTCACATCATATCTTTGTGTATATTATTTAAATGTAAAACGAGATGCTTCTGATATTCTTTCTGAACAACAGAAATTAAAAGGAAATACCGAAGAAACTTTAAAAATAATCAAAGAACATGGTTATAAAACTATAGAATATATTACAAATGGTAAATTTGAAGAATATGGTAAATTAATGGATGAATATTGGGAACTTAAAAAAACACTTTCTGATAAAATTTCCATAAAAGAAGTAGATGTAATATATGATTATGTAAAAAAACATTATGGAGTTATTGGTGGAAAAATAATAGGAGCAGGAGGAGGTGGATTTTTGCTTTTATATTGTATGAACGGAAGGAATAAACTAGATGAGTTCATGAGAAGTCAAAATTATAATAGATTAAATTTTAATATTGATACTAAAGGATCTACTATATTAGGTAATTATTCAATAAAATAATGATTAAAGGTATATTAATAGGAGCTTTTGATGTTTTGCATCCGGGCTATATAGAAGCATTTGAAGAATGTAAAAAAAACTGTAATCATTTAACAATTTTATTGCATATCGATCCATCAAAATATAATAAAAATAAAATTAAACCAATTCTCAATTTACAAGAAAGAATTAAAACTTTATCAGCAATAAAATATATTGATAATATAATTCCTTATGACGGAGAAGATGAATTATATAACATATTAAAAGATAACTTAAATTGGATTAATTTGAGATTTATGGGAGATGATTATATAGACAAAGATTATACTGGGAAAGATTTGGATATACCGACATATATCTTAAATAGAAATCATGGATGGAGTGCTACAAAATATAAAAAATTAATATATGAACAATTCAAAAAATAATGTTATAGTTACTGGTGGTTGTGGTTTTATAGGAAGTCATTTAGTTGATAAATTAGTAAATGATTATAATGTTTATGTAATTGATGATGAATCTGCCGAATCTAATGATGTTTTTTATAAAAATCCTAAAGCTACTTATTTTAAATTAGATATATTAGAAGCGGATAAAATAGATGTATCTATTTTAGAAAATACTAAAACTATATTTCATTTAGCAGCAGAGTCTAGAATAGGTCCAGCGATTAAAAACCCTACAAAAGCTACAACCACTAATGTAATGGGCACTGTAAAGCTTTTAGAGATTTGTAGAGCCTATAAAATAGATCGATTTATATATTCATCTACTTCTTCTGTTTATGGGTTAACAGATAAACTTCCTACAGATGAATTGTGTGAAATTGATTGTTTAAATCCTTATGCTTCTACAAAGTTTTGTGGAGAAGAAATGATTAGAGTATATACTAAATTATATGGAGTAGATTCTTGTATCTTTAGATATTTTAATGTATTTGGTGAAAGATCACCAACTAAAGGAGTTTATGCTCCTGTTATCGGTATATTTTTAAATCAATTAAAAAATAATACACCATTAACTATTGTTGGTGATGGTGAACAAAGAAGAGATTTTGTTCATGTTTATGATATAGTTCAAGCTAATTTATTGGCATTTAATCATAAAGAAAAAATAAATGGATCTACTTTTAATGTTGGTAGTGGAATTAATTATTCTATGAATGAAATAGCTTCGTTTATAAGTGATAATTCTACTCACATACCATTTAGAGAAGGAGAAGCTAGACACACTTTAGCAAATATATCAAAAATTAAAAATGTTTTAAATTTTGATCCTAAAATAGATGTCAAAACTTGGATCTCTACTAAATTAATGTAAATATCATTCAATTACAAGATATGATTTATGTTATAGCGGTATAATCTATGTGAGGTATGTGCAGACTATATATAAGACAATCGAAATATTATATTGTGCTTCTGGATATTGTATGTTATACTAAAGGAAAATAAGATGGAAGACACAATATTTAATTTTATAGATTCGGTTCTTTTCAAAAAGAATATACTAAATACCTTAAATGAAGGAGAAACACAATTCAATCTTTATATGCTTAATCGCTGGTGTAGCATGTATTCTCCCGATCTTACTCAAGTACTTAACGAGACGGCAAATATCTATGGAAAATCATTTGTTACGAAACAAGAACAATACGAATTTGTATTAAATATGTTTCCTAAAGTAAAAAAGAAAAGAATCAATTACATCAAAAAAAATAAAGAAGAAAAGATACCAGAAGATACTGATATAAATTATATTGCAAAGTTATCAGAACTTTCTAAAAGAGAAATAAAACTATATATTGACTTTATACAAAATATAGATAATTAATTTATATGGCAATGGAAATACCCTCTCACATGGATAATGTGAAACTGAAAAAAGGAATGATAGATTTAGACGCAAACTCTGAAGGTTGCTTCGGTTTGGATGATTTTAAATTATCTTTTATTTTTGATGACATTGTATTGGTAGAATTTATAGATGAAATCGAAGATTCTAAAGGCTCCGCAGTGATGAGAAATGGATTATATGTTCCTACTAACATTAATACTAAAGCATGGAGAAAGGCTAAAGTTGTACTAGTGGGTCCTAACGTCCAATTTTGCAAAAAGGATGATATTGTAATTTTTCCGAATGATAAAGGTGTTACAGTTTCCAATTTAGAAGTTGATGGATACGGAAAAGTAAATAAAGGGATGTTCCTAAACGAACAAAGAATGTTTGGGATTGCGAAGAGAAGCAGCACTAAATAATTAAGTGCCCAAAAGAGATTACAATAACCCTTTAGTACTACAGACCAATTATAGCCAGTTAGAAATGGCATTGAGGAATAATGTCTGCGAACTCTTTATAAAAAGAAGACTTTATGAAAGTGGTAGACCCGCTTTTAGAAGGATGTTATGTACAAATTCTATGGCATTATTAAATTCTAATAATGGCAGGAGAGTTTTAGGATATCGTCGTCCTAAGGGTTTACCCCCATTCAATCCAAGACAGAAGAAATTAGTTATTACATGGGATATATTAATGATGGATTTTAGATGTGTAAATTACGACGAATGTTATTTGGTGTCTACTTATCCTATAGCACAAGAACGAGAATTTTGGAAAACTTTTAATAAAGTATATCTTACCATGTCACCTATGGAAAAATTATATTTTATGGATTCTTGATTAACTAAGATTTTCCTTTAAATATGTGAATGGAGACACTGGAGACGGAACTTAGATATTTTTTACAAAGGGATATAGTGCTATCAATAAATAATAAAATTTTGAAAGAAGGTAAACTAGTAATTTTTAATCAGAAAGATTATTATTATAATTTATATTTAAAGGTTAGTAATACTATACAGAAGAAAATAGAATTGCCTTATCCATTTGCTATTAAAAAAGAAAAATCTTATATTATTTTAGACTATACTTTAAATGCTATATCAAAAAATGATACTAATTTGTATTATAAATTGATGGCATTGACTCAAAATAATAATTCACGTTTCTACAATAACAAAATTTTATTGTTCGAGAAGAATAGTCTTGATTTGTCTATTGTTACATAGTAAGATGTTTGGATGGCTCTACTAGACTATTTTCCAGATGGATTTACTCCACAATCTCAGCAAGTTGATATCATCAATAAAATCGAGGTTGCATTTAATAATGGTTTTAATTTTGTGGTTTGTTGTGCTCCAACTGGAAGTGGCAAATCGTTTTTATCAAAAACTTTATCGAATAAATCCCCCGAAATTTCCCAAAACTTCAAAGGATTGATAGAATCCTATAATGCATTCAGAGTAGATCAATTCGGAGATTTTGCCAAAGCAGAAGAATGTGAATCAGAACCTAGTTTCGGGGCATTTGCATTGACTATTACCAAAAGTCTTCAGGACCAATATACAAATCTATTCAAAGATTCTGAAGCACTGAAAGGTAAAAGTAATTATCTTTGTAGAGTAGATCCAAGTTATAATGTGGACTTTGCTCCCTGCCACTTTAATCCCAGAATTAAAGAATCTTGTTTAGTAAATTCTACCTGTGATTATTATTGTGCTAGAAGAGATACGTTAGTCAATAAACTCGGAATTCTCAATTATAGCATGTTTATGTCTTTGCCTGAGCATGTTAAGAAGAGGGAATATATCATTTGTGACGAAGCTTCTGAACTAGAATCAGAATTGGTAAAAAGATTTAGTCGAAGTTTAAACTACAAAATACTCAAACGGCTAGGATACAAACCTATTGATATTCCGGTAGAAAATTATGGAAAATTCAGAGTTTGGTTGGGGGAATTGATCCTAAAACTGGGTAATGAAGTAGAAGATATCAAAAAACTTTTAGGGAAAAAGAAAAAGAATACCTCTACTGCTGATACGGATGTGCAGAGATTTAAGTTATTCAGTAATCTATTAGCACAGATTAAAACCACGGTAGATACATGGGAAGATTGTGAATATGTCATAGAACATAACTTAGAAGGTGTAACACTAAAACCACTTCGTGTAGATAATCTTGCTAAACATATTTTTAAATATGGTAAAAAAATACTATTAATGTCTGCAACGATTATCGATCATGTAAGTTTTTGTAAGACATTAGGTATTGAAAAGTATCAATATATCGAAGTGGATTCGACCTTTGATCCTAAAAATGCTCCGATCTATGTAACAACCGGAAGTAAATTAAATTACAAGAATCTCAAAGAGAAACTTCCGGTATTAAAAGATAATATATTAAAAATCTGTGAATTTCATAAAAATGTAAAAGGGGTTATTCATACCCATACTATGGAAATTACACAATATCTTAAAGATAATATCGATGATCCTAGATTCCTATTCCGGTTGGATGGTGCTAATAACGAACAAATCATCCAACGACACATAGAAGCCACTGGACCGACCATCCTAGTGAGCCCTTCGATGACATATGGAGTTGATCTGAAAGAGGATTTGGCTAGGTTTCAGATTGTAGCAAAAGCTGCATACATGCCGCTAAATGATGAACGTATCAAAAAGTTATTTAAAGAAGACCCTAATTGGTATGTGAATCAAATGCTGAATCAATTGATTCAGGCATGCGGAAGAGGAGTTAGAACTAAAAATGATAAATGTATCACATATATTATGGATGGTACTATAACTGATGCAGTTATTAGAAATTCCAAGAAACTACCGAAATACTTTTTAAAAAGGTTTGTTTAGACAGTAAATACAAACATGTATAATAACGGTTTCTATTTTGAAATTCATGATTTATTGACTCAATTCATTGCAGCAATGGATGATGTCATAATTTCTAGACACAATAAAAATAGAGATGCCAAGGAAAAAATTAAAGTACGATATATTCATGCTCCCAAAGAACGAGTAATTCATGATATAGTAAATAAAGCACAAAATATTACAGTACCAGTAATATCAATACATACTACTTCTATATCAAGAGATGAAAATAGAGTTTTTAATAAAATAGCAGGTTTTTACCAGCCAGTAAATAGTAACTCCACCAGTAAACATACGGCACATGTAAGAATGCCGCTTCCTGTAAATTTAACGGTATCGGTAGACATATTAACTAATTATCAAAGTGATATGGATCAGATAATATCTAATTTTGCTCCATATTCTAATCCGTATATTGTAATAAGTTGGAAGATACCCGATTCATTTGGCTTACAGACTGATAATGAAATACGATCCGAAGTGTTATGGGATGGAACTATTAATCTAGAATATCCCATAGATGTTACGTCTGCCGATAAACCCAGATTCATTGCAACAACTTCCTTTACTATAAAAGGGTGGTTATTCCCTAAAGCTTATGAAGATTATGTAAATAATATATATTTTGTAGATTCTAACTTCAGAACTTCGAGTAAATTGTTATTTGATTCTTTCAGTGATAGCCTTACTGCTGAAAATTATATCTATGATGCATCCGCAGGTATTTTGAATGAAAACGAAATGGTTTATATTTCAGGTGCTCCAGTAATATCTAACTTATATTTAAATACCGCAGGATCTACGAGAGAGTTATCGGGGATAGACCAAGTTATACAAAGTTCTAATTCTAATATGACATTTACAATATTAGGTCAAAATTTTCAATATACTACTAATATATTATTAAGTAGTAATTCTGATACTCTTTATACTAATTATTCTTCTTTCGGATTTACATATTATCCCACCGTAAGTGGGTTTATATTACCTAAATCTAATTATACAGTTTTGAATAAAAATGCGATTCATGTATCATTGCCTAGATTATCGGAAGATGCTGAAATAAATTTTGTAGTTTTGAATAATATAGGATGGAAAGATACAAACTCTATAAATACTAAATTAGTATTTCTTTCTGCGTCTTAATAGATAAATACCAACATGCCGACGAATTCAGATGATGGGAAAGGTTCTACCTTTGGAAGAGATTTAATGTCTTACATTTCTTCGAAATTGCCGTATGGAAATTTCGATGTATCTCAGCTTACTAACACATTAAATCCTAAATATAAATATTTTGAAGAAATGGGTACTAAACGAGCTGAAGTACTAGCTCGTCATTCCATTTCACAAAATTATGATTATAATAATCATTCGGTAGGAGATATAACATCTGATAAGCGTTATAGTGAGGTGATGTATGCTAACATCCAAAAGGATAAGTTAGCAAGAGTTCGAGATTATAGAATAATGGGGGCATTTTCGGAAGTGGCTAATGCCTTAGATGAAATTTGTGACGAAACTGTTAATATAGATTCTCATACAAACAGTTGTATGAATTTGAAGTTTAAAAATTTATCTTTATCAAATTTTCAAACAGAAACTTTACAAACAGAATTTTTAAAATATACTGCACATTTTGATTTCGAGCATAAGGGATGGTCATATTACAGACAGCTTTTGATTGAGGGTGAAATATACTGGGAGCATATTATACACAAAGACTATCCAGAAGAAGGTATACTTGGAGTAATTCAAGTTCCATCGGAATTGATAGATCCGGTATTTTCTAATGTTCAAAATGTTTTAGTTAAGGGATATTTATATAGAAAACCTAAATTCGATCCAAATAATCCATTGAAACAAATAGGTGTGGATTATATTCCAATGGATAAGAGTCAAATCACATATGTTAATTCTGATGTGTGGAATGAATCTAAGACCATGCGTCTACCGTTTTTAGAAAATGCCAGACGAGCCTATCGACAATTATCAATGATAGAAGATTCTATTGTAATCTATCGTTTGGCTAGAGCACCAGAAAGATTGGTGTTTAATGTTGATGTAGGTAATATGCCTGCTCCTAAGGCCGAAGCATATCTACGAAAATTAATTTCATCGTATTGGGCATCAAAGACTTATGACCCAGATAAGGGTGGTATTGTACAAAAATTCAATCCACAATCGATTCTCGATAATTTCTGGTTTGCTAAACGTGCCGGGTCCGAAGGTACTAAAATAGATCAGTTAGCTGGGGCATCTAATTTAGGAGAATTGACAGATTTGATGTATTTTGTCAAGAAATTATATTCATCTTTAAAAGTTCCCACTACTCGTTTAGATCCGCAAGATGCATTCAGAGATGGTGCAGATATGCTTCGAGAAGAATTAAAATTTGCAAGATTTATAATTCGTCAGCAGCAATTATTTTCATATGGGATTAAAAGTGGGTTTGTTACTCATTTGCAGATGAAAGGCTTATGGAAAGATTTTGATATTACTGAGGAGTCTTTGCAAATCGAATTTAATGTCCCGACTAATTTTTATGAACTCAGAGAGAGTCAGAAATTAGAATTGAAAGTTGCAAATTTTGGTAATCTAGCTGCAAACGAATCTGTGTCTCCCACTTTTGCTCAAAAAAGATATTTGGGTTGGACTGATATAGATATTAAAGCTAATCGAGAATTCTTAAGAAAGGATAAAGAACTTCGCTGGGAATTAACTCAAATTGAAACACTAGGTCCTAAATGGAAAGAAATTCTTTCTGCACAAGCAGAGGCTGGTGCAGGAGCAGCAGGTCCAGAAGCAGGAGCAGCAGGTCCAGAAGGTGGTGGAGGAGGAGGAGGTGCTGGAGGTATGCCTCCAGCATTTGCTGGTGGTCCCGCAACAGTAGGACCAGAAGGTGGGGAAGCTGGTGGTGCCCCTACAGAAGGTAGTGCCCCTACAGAAGGTAGAGCTGATTCTGGAGGTGCTACTCCAGAATCAGCAGCATAATAAATTAGATTATTTCAATTTTAACATATCACCAGAATCTCCGATATATTTCAATTCTAAAATATCTCCATTTTGAAATTTATGTTTTGTATTATTAGTTCTGATTACTTTATACAAATTATTTTGATTAATTTGTTTTATTATAGCATAAGATATAATTTTGCGTAATTCGTGTGTGCTATCTACAAGAAATTTAAGTTCGCCATTTACTATTAAATGCCATTGCTTTCTTTTAGGATGTATATAATCTGATCCTATACTCTCTTTAAATGATTTACCTTTGGTTGGATTTGTAAATGCAACAATATTATATCTTTCTGAAGCTGATATACCTTTTAGTTTTTCGCTCATTCTTTTATATCCAGCCAATTCATATTCTGTAAATTCTTTATTATTTAAACGATTTTTTCTATTTTTATAATGTTTTGTTCTATTTTCAGTAAATTTCCATTTAAGCTTACTTAATCTTTTATGATTCAAAATCTCGGATTCAGTAAATCCCTTCTCTTTTCTTCTTTTTTCTCGATTTTCTAATGATTTTTTTCTTTGTTCTTTGGTAAGATGATTGAAATTATTACCAGCATCTTCAACTATAAGATTTGCGAAATCTTTAGATTCGACAACATTATATAATTTCGAATAATATAATCCATTTATTCTAGCATCTTCTACTGATGTATATTCTCCTAATATTTCAGTGGAAATGTGCTTTGCGTATTTTTTAATATGAGATTTCCAATATTTTCCCGATCCTGAATAAATATAACAAGAGGCACAGTCACCAAAATGATAACAAAGATATTTCAATTTAGTTATATTATGAGTTTTTATCATTAAAAAATGTTTCTTCACTAATATATTTATGAGCCAATGCGCAATAACTCCTCTTTCCGCTTTTCAAAGCACTAATTTAAATAGTAAAATAGACAGTTTCCAGAGATTGGCAGATCGAATCGTTCGTTCTTTGGGTGCTCCGTTAATTTCTATAGAAATACATCAAGATCAAATATTCGAGGCCATATCTATGGCTTGTGAAATGTTTTCTAAATATGCGGGTTATACTAAAGAATATTTAATTTTAGATTCTAATTTGTATGAAAAGGGGAGAGGATTAAGATTAGATTATCTTTACACCTTAGCTAAGATGGATCTAACTGATAGGCAAATTGCTACTCATGCAACAGTATCTACTGATACCGCTCCATATCTAACTACTCCGAATACTTATTTTATTTCAGTTTCGGCTTTAGATAAAGCATTTTTTCTTATAAATCCTGAACTATCTAGTACTTATACAGATGGTCTGGAGAGAAATGTAATATTAACCGGACCCTCATATACTAAAATGGTATCAGCATTTTCGGTAGATCCGGTATTAAATGTAATACCTATTTCTAGTTATTTTGTATCATCTAATCGTCAAAATATCAGTATGAATGGTGAAGTAGATCATAGCCAAAAAACTGTTATTTATAATAATATGTTCGATTATGATCTGATGGACTATCGAAAAGTTATATCCGTCACCGATTTTGAAGAAGGAGCATCTACTGGAATTAATACTTTATTTACTATCGAACAGACTTTGGCTCAACAAACTTATTTCAGTTATGCTATGGGTAATTATGGATTCGATCTTATAAGTTGGTATACAGTAAAAAATTGGCTAGAAACTAGAGAGAAAGTATTGGCAACGAAAAGATCCTATGAATTTAATGATAGGACTCAATATATGAAAATATATCCAGAACCTAATGCTAATGTTAGATTTTATGGAGTCATAAGTTGTTATATCGAAAAGCCAATACGAGATTTAATAAAAGAAATTTGGGTTTATCAGTATTCGTTGGCATTAACTAAAATAATGGTTGGACAGACTAGAAGTAAATTCAGTCAAGTCAACTTATTTGGTGGGCAAGTATTCACTACGGAGGTTATGTCTCAAGGTATAGAGGAAAGGAATAAGCTGGAAGAACAATTGTATACTAATGCTGCTGGTCTGGGAGATTCGGATCCAGCTTTCTTTTTTGTAGGATAATTTATATTAAATACTTATATGAAAAGTATTATACAATATATGTTCTGTATATTAGTATTGTTTTCGGGTTGCACGACATCTGCTGTACGGCATACTATATATCAACAACAAATAGACCAGAAGCAGGAAAAGTTGAATGACGATGCTAAAGACCTATTAGTAAAAGCTACCGAAATGCTATCTGTTAATGGCGGAACTATTGATATCAAACGTATAGAGCGTTTATTAAAAAAGTCCCAGTCTTTATTGAATGTTGATGTCGATGATGGTAAGGAATTAACAAATTTAAACGGTGAAGCTTTGGATAAAAAAGTTGATGAAATTACAGCAAACGACGAAAAAGAAAAACTTGATATTATTGATTTAAAGAAAAAAGATGATGAAGTAGTATCAAAAATGATAGCAGATAATATAGAAGCGGAAGCTATTCGAAAATATGAAAGATCAAAAACTATTAAACTATATGCCATTTGTGGTACGATACTTTCAGTTCTTGGTGTATGTTTTTATTTAAATCCATCTAAATTTTTAAGTATTGGGAGTAGTATAATCGGAGTCTTTTTTAGAAAATAATATGCCACCCATTTTTAAAAAGGACGAAAGATTCAAACAAGGTATATTTCAGCCTAAAAATGTTAAAAAATTTATAGGGAAATTTGCTATATTTCGTTCATCGTTCGAACGTACTTTTTTTCTGTGGGCTGACAATAATCCAAATGTATTGGAATGGGGTTCCGAAAATATCATAGTTCCATATAAGAGTCCTATCGACAATAGAATGCATCGTTACTACGTTGATAATTATGTAGTAATAAGAGAGGGAACGGTCATTAAAAAATATTTAATAGAGATTAAACCATTTAAACAGACCTTACCACCCGTTCCTTCTAACAAAAAGAAGAAGTCTACTTTATTATACGAAACTACCCAATGGTTAGTTAACAGTGCAAAGTGGGAAGCCGCAAAAAAATTTGCGGCTTCCAAGGGTGCTGTATTTTTGATTATAACTGAAAAGGATTTATTTAAAAAGGAATAATTTTTATAAATGGTTGGTAGGATTCTTTTTTAACTGATTTATTAGATTTTGGTTTTTTAGTTGAAGTTTTTGTTGGAGATTCTCCTGTAATTTTTTTATATAATTTAGTAGATTGACCTTTTAATGATGCTTGTTGTTTTCCTGTGGCCGATGGAATTTTTTCTTCGACATCTCGTCGTTTAGCTTGATCCTGTCTAGTTGGTGTACCCATAGATTCGGGAGATGCGGGATTATCAGGAGTCTTGTGACTATCTGGTTTGTATTTAGTATCGGAAGATGTTTCCGGAGTTCTAGGATCCCCCCAGAATAATAAATTACCAATCTGTTCTTCTTTGCTGAGTCTGTCCCAATTTTTACCCTGAAGTTCTCTTGTATTAGTTATATGGACGAATTCATTGTTTTTATCTGCTTCAGATTCTCCCCCAAAAAGTTGTGGTCTTAATACATCACGATGTTCGTTCCCCCATTTTTGAAATTCGTGGTGGATCTTAGTAGGAAAAGATAATACCAAATCCAATTCATTAGTATCTTCTGGATTCCCTCCATTTTTCCTATATATGTCACATAATAACTGATAATATCTTTTTAGTATAGATTTTTGTAATTGTTTGTCAATTGTATGACCAGTAATATGAGCATGTCTAGTTTTAACTGCTAATATTCTGTTCGGGATATCATACATCGGTATTGTATATGGAGGTAGACCATATTCCAATGGATTGAACATTGTTTTGGTATTAGGATCTCCTACTCCCGTATATTCACTGATCAATCGTCTTACTTTCTTTTGATCTCCGTTGTAATACATTTCAGCTAGGGCATCTACTACATTTAATGTTCTACCATGCTTTATAGCAATTTCAATTTGCTGTCTTCTTACTTCATCTTTTAATCGAATTTGAGTAGTATGTCTAACTAAAGATTTTTTCCCCAAGCCTGCTGAAGCTTTTCTTCCAGACTTCCACGGCATGAGTGCTTCATTTATTGAAGCCATATATCTTTCAAATATCAAATTTGAATCATTATTCATAACATTATTTAGGAAAATGTGGTTTTTTTAGTATTATTGCTCTTAAAAAAATAACTAAATAATCTAAATAGTTTTATGTCACTACGTTTAATTGTAGAAAAACCTGCACCCGATGAAGAATTCGAATATATATTCGAAGAGAAAGATAGAAAAAGCCCAGCATCACTTTATATCAAAGGGCCATATATGATGGCTGAAAATTATAATAGAAATAATCGTCTATATAAATTAGATGAAATGATAAAGGAAGTTAATCGTTACAAATCGGAAATGATTAATACTGGTCGTGCAATGGGAACATTAAATCATGAAAGTACTGCCGAAGTAAGTTTGGATAGAGTATGTCATTTAGTTACAGAGATTTCTCAAGAGGGTAATATTTTTCATGGTAAAAGTAAAGTACTAACTACACCTTCAGGTCATATTGTTAGATCTTTAGTACAAGACGGGGTGAAAGTTGGAATGAGTTCTAGGGCATTAGGCCAATTGGAAGAAACTGCTGGAGGTAAAAATATAGTAACGGATCTCCGTTTAATTTCTATTGATTGCGTAGCGGATCCTTCGTTTCCTAAAGCCTTCGTAAACGGAATTTTAGAATCTAAACAATGGGTACTAGGGGAATCTGGACAGTTCGAAGAAATATATGCAGAGTTTGAAAATAAAATATCTAGACTTCCAAAAAAACAAATAGAACAATATTTGAAAGAATCTATATTAGTTTTCCTAAATAAAATCAAATTTAACTAAATAAATTTATGGCTAAAGACAAAAAGAAAAAACTTCCGAAAGGTTTTGTCCCTTTTGTAAAAAAGGGTAAAAAGAAAGATGACGACAAGAAATCAAAATCTAAAAAGCTTGACGAAAATATTTTAAAATTCGTAGATATGATGATTTCGGAAAATTATAAAGATGCGCATAAATTTTTAGAGGTTGTTATAAATGATAAAATAAAAAAACAAATCGCAGAAGCAGCTAAAAACGAACTTTTTCCAAAAGCTGAAGACAAAAATGCAAAATTCTTAAAAAAAGAAAAGAAGAATTCAAGTAAAAAATAGTAAAAAGAATAACTAATATTATGGCAAAGGAAATTTCAAATCTTTTAAAAGAAGCAACCCAAGGAATATTGACAGATGAAACACTGGATCAAATACAAGAAGCTTTCGATACTGCGGTAGACGAAAGAGTTCGTATTCATGTTGAAAAGGCATTAACTGAACAAGATTCCGAATATACAACAAAAGCAGAACAGTTAATTCAAGCTATTGATGAAGATCATAGTAAAAAATTGGAAAGAGTGCTAGAAGCATTAGATACTAATAATACTGCTAAATTACAAACGGTTATCAAGAAGTATCAAACTATTGTAAAAGAACAAGCAAATCAATTTAAAGAAGAACTAGTAGAAAGAATTTCTCATTATATCGATTTGTTTATCGAATCGAAGATTCCTACTAAATCTATCAACGAAGCTGTTAAAAATAAAAAGGCTCGTATAATTCTTAATAACCTTCGGGAATCTCTTGCTATCAATTCAGCATTAATGAATGATTCTTTGAAAGAAGCTTTGGTTGATGGTAAAACCCAAATTGATCAATATAAACAATCTGCTACAAAAGCAGAATCCGAAGTTAATAATCTTCGGGAATCTTTGGCTCATGCCAAAGCTGCATTAATATTAGAACAAAAACTTTCCACTTTACCTGCAAAGAAAAAGGAATATGCACATCGAGTATTCGAAGGAAAATCCCCTAAATTTATCATCGAAAATGTAGACTATACATTGTCTCTATTTGATAAAAAGGAAGAAGAAAGATTGAAGACTTTGAAAACCGAAGCATTCGAACAACGCAAGGTAAAACAAGATCGAGTTGTCTTAGAAGAAGATACCGAAGAATTTGAATCTCAGAAACAAGAAAATTTTAGTCACGTTCAGAATTATATGAACGAATTAGGTAAATACTAATATATTTACTTAAAAAATTTGGTAGAAGTAGATATTACTTGAGTTCCTGCATGTCGGACATGCTTGAGGTCGAAAAACAAAAAGAAAGAAAAATACATAAATTATGAAACAAATCAAACCCGCACAATCATACATTGATCAAGATCGCGCTAAAACTCTTTTGGAAAAATGGGCACCCGTGCTCGATTATACCTCTAAGAGTGTTGGCCCTATCGAAGATGATCATACCCGTTTAAATACTGCTATGTTACTTGAAAACCAAGAAGCATATTGCCTCCGTGAGGCAAATATTGCTGGTGGACAAGGTAGCGTATTCGGTGGTTCGACAAATGGTAATTTCGGTGGTGGCAATAATGCGTTCGGTAATACCGACTTCTATGCCTCTGGCGATAATCGTCTTCCTAAGATATTGATTCCAATGATTCGTCGTACATTCCCCGAATTGATCACCAACGAAATCGTTGGAGTTCAGCCTATGTCTGGTCCTGTTGGACTAGCATTCGCACTTCGTTATAAGTATGGTACAGATTCCCTTGGTGGTAACTTCCAAGATCAGGCTGCAACGGATGGCAAATATAAAGTTGCCACCGGAGTACATGATCAGAATTTGGTAGGACCAAGTGGAGCTGGATACCTCGGTAGTTCCGCTTCCCCTTATAACAAGTCTCCCGGTGGAGATAACGAATTAGGATTCCAACATCTCGATTCACGTTTCACTGGTACTTCTGCTGCTGCACTATCTGGTAACGCTGTTGCTGGATGGACATTTGCCGATCAGGATAAAGGTGTTGCCGAAATTCTAAGAAATTTCGAAATCAACGCTAATATTCCTACCGTCGAAGTTAGCTTCGAGAAGACTGCCGTTGAAGCTGGTACTCGTAGACTAGGTGCTAAATGGTCAGTCGAATTAGAACAGGACTTGAAAAACATGAACGGTATCGATATTGATGCTGAGATTACAAATGCTATGGCATATGAAATCCAAGCTGAAATCGACCGCGAAATGATAATCCGCATGATCCAGACTTCCTTAAATGGTGGTCTTGGAAAAGGATTCTCTGTTTGGAGACCCTCTACTGCCGATGGCCGCTGGCTTGTTGAACGTAATCGTGACTTCTACCAGAGAGTAATTATTGAAGCAAATCGTATCGCTATCCGCAATCGTCGTGGACCAGCCAATTTCATTATCGCTACACCTCGCGTGTGTGCAATATTTGAAATGCTGCCCGAATTTCAGTGGGTAACTGTACAAGGTAATGTAAGCACCCAGCAGACTGGGGTTGCTAAAGTTGGTTCCCTCGGCGGAAGATTCCAGATCTATCGTGATACAAGAACAGAGTCTCAAAATGTTGGCGTCTATGGTGACAATGGCTATTCCAATGGAACTTCCACTGGAATTGAATATGCACTATTAGGCTACAAAGGAACTGAGTTCTATGATTCTGGCATTATCTACTGCCCATACATCCCTGTGATGATTCAACGTACCATCGGACCAAATGACTTCGCACCTCGCGTTGGCCTATTGACCCGTTATGGCGTTGTTGATAATATCTTTGGCGCAAGCCTCTATTATCACACCATCATCCTCAAGGATCTTGGCGTGGCATTTACCCCCGGTAATCAAGCGACCTACTTCTAAACTGTTATATACAGTAGTTAAGTTTAAAAAAACCCCACAGAGAAATCTGTGGGGTTTTTTGTTTCTCGTATTAAATATTAATATGAGAAGATTAATAAATGCTATTAAAGAAAAACTACAAGGTAAACCTCTGTCTTTAAGATCTCCCCATTGGGAAACTATAAGAAAGAATCATCTTAAATTAGAACCAGAATGTGCTGCTTGTGGAATTACCAAACATTTACAAGTTCATCACAAACAACCATTTCATTTACACCCAGAATTAGAACTAGAACAAAGCAATTTAATAACTTTATGTGAACAAAAAGGTGACGAAGGGTGTCACTTAAAGTTAGGGCATTTAGGAAATTGGAAATCATTTAATCCTAATATAGAAGCAGATGCACATCAAAATCGATTAATTGTTCAAAGTTCATAAATATATTTATGCTAGTTAATGAATCTAGGTTTACACCATTATCTTATGATATTAAAAATCAAATAAAACGATTGGTTACCGCGTTTATTAATACACATATTGCTAGAAGGGGTAAGTTATCAAATCTTACTTTGGATCAATCTAAACAAAATGTTAAAAAAATGATCAGCAAATCGAAATATAAATCTATATTTATAGGTTATATTCATCTAGGAAAAACACTTAACAAAGAAATACCAATTTTTATCAGTGAGACTGGTAGTGGAGGTTCTTATATAGAAGAAGATGGTGTTAATAATGAACATATAATAATATCATTCGATACTATATTTGGAGATTTAGAGACTAGTTTATCTATTTTAGCTCATGAAGTAATTCATGCTATACAAGAATATAAAACAGCATCGCCAGAATATTATAAGGCTGCTGAAAAAATTTCAAATAGTCAGGAATTATCTTCGGAAGAAAATTTTATATATTATACAGAACCTTCAGAATTCGAAGCTAATGCTACTCAATTATCGTATATTATTACTAGATTTTTCGAAAGAAAAGACATAGATAAAGATAAAGTTTTATATATATTAGATTCCGTTTTAAAATACCCAAAATCAAAAATGCATAAATTTTTCAATTCTATGTATTTGAAATATATTTTAAATAAACCAGAAGAAGATCATGAAATATATATGAGTTATCTTAGAGAAATATTTATTACAAAAATGGATTTTTTAAAGACTATCTCGTTACCGCCTAATAATTCACCTAAAAATATAAAAATATCAGATAGATATTGGAAACAATTTAAACAAAAACTTTTTAACTTAGTACAATATTTGAAAAAAAGACAATTAAAAAATCAAAAAAGTAATAAATAATATTATGGCTAATTATGACTATTATGTATTTGACGTAACTACTGAAACTCCTGCTAAGATTGGACCTAGCTTATCAGCTTCGGATAATTCTGTTATTTACATACCTTCTGCTACCCCTAAGTTTAATAAGAACGGAACTGTATATGATATTGCTGGTATATTATATAATGCAGTAACTGGAGTTAGTGCTGCAACAACTACCCTTACTATGGTTACCGGAGCAAGTGGAGCCCAAGTAAAGGTACATCCTAAATATAATGGACAAACTTTTGCTCTATATTTTACGGATGGATCTACTACCGCATTTACTGTAGTTACCGGTACTGCCACTCAAGTTCTAACTGCTGCTATTACCAATGATGATAGAGGTCCAGAAGAACGTAGGCATTTTGCAGTAGAAATCTAATATACAATTTATTAAAAACCCCACTAGAAATAGTGGGGTTTTTTTATTAAATGGTTAAATATTTTTATGGGGCTATTACTCAATAGAACAAATTCTAATATACTGTATCCTGTTAATAAAAATGTAGATGGATTAATATCAGCCTCAAATGGCTTGATGTGTCTAAAACAATCTATATTTGGTGCAGCAATGAGTCCTTCCACTATAATACAAGGGTTAGCTGGAGTAGCAGTAGGAATGATATCGGCTATTATCGATGCTGTAACAGAAGTTATTACGGATAGAGTAAATCAAATGATAGATTCTGTTCTATCACCTTTACGAAAAATAAGAGGTATAATTAATGATCTTACAGATATATTAATAGAAACACAACTTATTATAGATAAAGCTACAGATCTTAATAATTATTTTCAAAACCGACAAGATTGTTCTTCTATGGCAGTGCAGATGTTAAATTGTTTAGCACAATCTGCAATAAAACAAGTATCCAATAAAGTTGCAATGGAAGCTGATAAACACATCGGAAATATCGCAGATAATGTTTCGAAACAAGCATTTAAATCTAATGGTATAATCGATACTTTTGTTGATAGAAATACCAAGTTCCTTGAAAAAGCTACTTTACAAAATAAATTATTAATGTAATATGGGAAATTCATTCGAAGAAAAACATTACGGATTTTTTAGGGGAGTCGTAACACAGAATAATGATCCGGAACGAAGAGGAAGAGTAAAGATAGCTATACCAGAATTTACATCACATTTGGCAAGAGATTCTGGACTTAGTCCAGAAGTGCATCAAGCTAGATTTGTTGGTGGTGATAATATCAAAACATTCTTCGACAAAGAAGTTTTAAAAAAATTTAATCAAGTTTTATTATGGGCAGAACAAGCCAGCCCATTAATCGGCGGTGGAACCGCAGGTGTATATGATGCCAAAAATGGTATTGCTACGGTAGGAGAGGGGCACAGAGGAGCACTGAGAGAACCTCTAGGAGAAGATAGTATCACTCCTACAGGAGAATCAGTTTCTCCTAAAGCTACCATGTCGATGAATGGTATTCAAGGCGGTTTTGGTGAAGGATGTAAGACGGGTTTGTGTGACGTTTATAATGAATCTTTAGCTCCTTCTCCTATTAATAATGCTACCAAAGGCATGTTTTCTGTTCCTCGTGTAGGATCACATGTTTGGACCTTTTTCGAAAATGGAAATTTGGATCATCCTGTGTATATGGGATATGCATTTGATAAACAAGATTGGAACAGTGTTACTAATCCTCAGGGCAGTAATCCAAGTTTACATTATCCTGCTGGAGCCGAATCCATGCCAGATAGCGAACCGTTCTTTTTTACAGGACAAACCGTTTTCAATTCTAAAGCAGGTTCTTTGGAATTTATAGAAACTGATGATTTCGAAAAAATAAAAATATCACATTTTAGTGGTTCGTTTTATGAAATAGGTAATCATATAACTGCCGAAGTGGTAGCAGAAAATAAGACTACCATTATAAATCAAGAAGAAAGTCATACAGTAAAAGGGGATAGAGGCATAATCGTAAAAGGGGATAACCACGAAATTTACAGAGGAGATCATTATATAACTTATGGTGATCCAGATAATAAAACCTTTTATGATGATTGGGTAGATACTGCAAAACCCGCATTTGTACATGCTGCAAATTTTTCTCAACAAGTTCGAATTATAGAAGATCCTACTAATTCCGGAGCTTCTAAAAATGGACCGAACAGTACTTTTTCTCATCCTACTAAACTTACGTTAGTAAAATCTTGGACTACTCTACTAAAAGGTATGAATCCTTCGGAGTATAGTAAGAAAGTTCAGCATTCAGAACTCGGAGTTAAATAGGTTGAACATAGTTTATTAGATAGTAAATACAAGTATGAAAGCTAGATATCAAGGAAGGATAGTGGAGTTGAGTGAAGATCCCGCAACAGCCAAAAAACAAATGGCTGCATATAGTGCTCAATGGAAAGCAGAAGCCGAAAGTGCTCCTAATACTAGTCCTCATGTAACCCCAATACCAGCATCTAAATATATATATTCAGATGCTTTAATTGAAAAGCGTTACATGCAGTGTAGAGAACAAGAAGATCAAATGGTTGTAGATGGTGATAAGGACACGCCTAATTATTCAGATTGTGAAAGTTACAAACAAAAGTTAATAGATTCTAATAAAGTAAATAAAGAGGAAGAAAAGCGAGAAACATCGAAAACCATTACCCCAGATCCCGTACCAACTCCAGAAGTAATTCCTACCACTATACCAGAAACTAAAGAAGCTACTGCACCCAATAGTGATTCTGGAACTACTACATCCGAAGCTGTGGTTCCTAAAGAACCCGAACCTAAAGTCCTGCCTCCAGTCTCTACTCCAACTGGGGATATACCAGTAGCTTCGACACAACCTAGTGTTTATAAAAAACAAGCAGCAAGTAATAAGATGTCGGAAAAGGTTCATATAGTAAATACTCAAAAAACTTCCAAAGAGAACCATTCGGAAATTTTAACGAAAGTTTCCGAAAATCTTATTCCTATAGAATCTAGTATTACTACTGGAGGGAATCAAATAATCTCATATGAAAAGGATAAACACGAATCAATAGGTGCAGTAATAAATACATTTCCTTGTTTAAGGAAAGATAATTCTGGAGAATTTAGACCAAAATCTATTGCTATCGAAGGTAAAGGATCTTTTGTAAATCATTCTCCAGTTTCATATACAGAAGAGGTAGAAAACTCTAGATTTCCGTGTGGATCATATTCCTTGAATGTAGGTAATAGTTATGATTTATCTGTTGGCGCGGGAGGGGCTAATATATCTACTCTCGGAAATATGAAGTTAGGTTCTGGTGGTCGAACTCTTATTACTGCCTCAGAGGAAGTAAATATTAGTTCTGGTAATGGAAATACTAATATCAGAGCTAAACATAATATATCTTTAAAAGCTGATTCTGTTACCCTAGAATCTCCTAATCAAATTGTAGTTAATGCTACCTTAGGAGTAGCAAAAAATGCTATTATTAATGGATGTGCATTTGTAGATGGTGAGTTATATTTAAATCACATTACTTGTCCAGCCGAAGTTCAATATACGGGTGGTGGCATGGGAAGCTTCGGTCAACTTATGACTGGAGCTGGAGCAGATGGTTCATCTAAGGGTGCCGGTGGTGGTGCTATTATTGGATTTGCTGATGTTAGTTATATTAAACGATTATACGAAAGCATACAAGATTGTAATATTTTTACTTGTATAGAAAAAGAAGGATGGAGTATGCCAGATCGAATACCGGTTATGGTATGTCCGGATGGAGGAACGACAGTAGCTTCCAATGTTGGAAATGCTGGTTTGATTACAAACCCAGAATATTCCGTATTTGTGTATCCTCACGAACATCCATTCAACAATGTTCCGCTATCTTTCACTACTGGCAACGAACAGATGAGACAGAGAGCTTCTATCCTGAATTCAGGCAATGTAGGCACCGCAGCCCCAATTCAACATGGATATAAGACTCCGGTAGGATAAGTTCAAAATCCATATTTAATTTGAGCCAACATGAAAAGCTTTGGATCTACTATTACAAATTCTGTAATTTCTTCGTCTGGTAGTTCGTAGTGTGTGAAAATTTCTAAACCAAGTTCTTTATTAAACTCTTCCATTAATGATGCAGAGGAGTTTCCGAATCTCTCTACCATTGCGGGTTGATAACTGGCATAAAAATCTATACAGACTCTATGTCGTTGTTCCATACATTATCCTTTAATTCTTTTTTGATAATGTTTCTATACGATTTCCAGCAATCGAAATTATCATGTACACCTACCTCGCAAATAGCGGAGTGTTCGAATGGACTAAAATGACCTTCTGCCAAAAGAGTGTTGTGTAATTGATAATCTTTTTCCAAATTAATTTCTCCTTCAAAATTTTTATATGAAACTCTTGCCGATCTAGCAGTAGCAACTTTTAATTGTTGTCCAATAGATAATCCAGTAAGATATTGATCTCCAAAAGGGATATGCCAATCTCCGAAATCCTTTTTTTGTGGAATATTGTTTTCATATAGTTCTAACATTTTATATGCTAATTCTCGAATTTCTGGCTGGGCTGCTTTATGTGCTCGAAGTTTGAAAAAATTCTTAAATTCTGTAGCGGTTACTAAAGTAGTAATGTGAAAAAATGGCTCCATCAACCGATTCACTATTTGTTTGTGGATTCCAAGTTCATTCAGTTGTGATGCATATCCAACTGCGGCATCTTTAGCCGAATGCCAGATCAGCATGGCTTTGGTTTTGGTATCACCATCTACTTCGTTATCTGCCTGCATCCCTTTTTGGTTTGCACCCCAATGTACAGGCATTGCCGGTTGGGTTAATACATCTTCAATAAATTTAGAAACTGGAATCGCTCTACTTGAAGCGGCATTCCTAGAAAACATTCTGTGTGTCAACAACTCAGCATGTATCCATCGTGGATATTCTAATATGAATGATGTAATACGTTTGCCTTCTACTGCACTGCAACAAGAATCTGCTATAATTCTAGCGGTTATCATAGCCTTATACTATACCACAGTATTGTAAAAAATACAAGATATTTATTACAATACTACATCTACTAAACCATACTTCAAACAAGTGGCAGCATCGAACCAAATATCTCGTTTTAATATAATATCCAACTCTTTCATAGGTATCTTTGTATATTCTTTATATAAAGATTTTATAGTATTCATCATTCTTCTGTTGTTCTCTTGTTCATCTTCTAACCGTTCAAAAGTTCCTGCACAAACAGCACTAATTTGATGTATCAACATGAAACTATTTTTCCCAATAAATCTTTTTTTGCCAGCAATACTGATAATAGTTGCAGCACTAGCAGCAGCACCTTCTATATAGGTATAAACTTTAGTTTTCATTGTTCGAATAGTGTCCACAGTAGCCAATCCTGCTAATACATCTCCCCCATAACTGTGAATTCTTACATGTATTACTGGATCAAACTCCTGATCTCCCATTGTAATTTTAGCATGTTGCATTCTTATATCCAACTCTCGTAGAATACGATTTAATTCACTACATGAAGCACCGGATATTTCGGCATAAAAATGTATGGTATTATCTAATACCTTTATAGATCCTGATGGTAGCAACAAATCAGAGGTTGGTGGTACGGAAGAAGTTTCTTTAATTGGTTCGTCCTCATATTCTTCCGATCCCCAATATTTTCTCATATATTTATTTATTATAAAACACGAGAAAGTCCAAGTATGAAGATTCTTTTGCCCGTTTCATCGTCTACATCAGTCGCAGTACATTTTACTTTAGTGATTACTTGGGTAATTCTATGTTGATAGCGGAAAGTTTCTTCGAATGGTGTATCATATGCTAACATATTATGCCATTTTTTCTGTATAGATTGTCTATCTTCAGGATGGATGGATAGTAACCAACTGTGTCCATGTGCATCGTCTTCTGATAATCCCGTCAAGGACATCCATTTGTTATTAACTTTTATGCATTTTCCTTCAGAATCACAAATAAACTGAGCTAATTCTAAAGTATCTAATATAGAATTTACAATTTTTCTCTGTAATTTAATTTCATTGTATATTTGAGTTTGTCCATTTTTGATCTGTACTATAGTTTCCGGTGTTTCAGATATCAATCTTAATACATTATACCAATCTGCCTGTTTAATTTTCTTACTAGAAAACCTATAAAACGTATACAACACTCCTACTAAAGATAATGTAAAATATATCCATCCTACATTATCCTTTAATATTTGCTGTAATTGTAACATATCGTTATAGAGAATTTTCGTCTTGTGAGTTTTGGTGGTTATTAACTGTAGTATCTAGGAAGGCTTTTAATGATATTAATCCCGGTACTACAGATTTCAGGCCCATTTTAATCCAATCTAAATTGGTTACATCCGATATATGATGACTATCCACGGTATCTAATAACGATACAAACGTAATTACCGTAGTAACAAATACATAAAAAAACATTCTAGAAAATAATTTGAAGTTTTCCATATAATTATTTATCCATTTTCATATAAAAAAAGGAGTATATTATTTAATAATAAACTCCTTTTCTACTCTATATATTAATTAATATATTATAATTGCAATTTATGGATTTGTGATTTTATCTGCTATGTCTTGTACTTGCTTTACCTTTGTGGGGTTTTTTAACTTAGCTGCATATACATTCAACATCTTAAACGCATAGTCAGGCTTAATCCATGATATATGTTCTCTATCAATTAGCGGATCTTCTATCTCTCCGTCATTTACACAATAGAGTAAAACCGTCATTTCATCTTCACTAAGACGTTCTAGTTTATGTGTATGTATCATATTATCCTTCGCAAGAACTACACGTTAATATAGAACGTGCTAATTCCTGAGCAGGGTTGGAATTGCGTTGATAGTATAGACTTTTGATTCCCTGTTCCCATGCGAAAATCATAAGTTCGCTAACTTCTTTCGGTTTAGTAGACGGAGGTATTAGAATATTTAAACTTTGACCTTGATCAATATATTTTTGTCTTTGTGCAGCCTGAATTACTATATCTTTCTGTGAGATTTCCCCAAAAGTTTTGAAAACGTCCTTTTCTTCCTGTGATAAAAATACTAAATGTTGTACACTACCACCTTTAACTAAAATACTTTTCCAAATCTCATCAGTATCCATTCCCTTTTCGTTCAATAAAATCTTTAGATATGGATTTTTATATGATGATCGGATCTTGGCAAGATCTTTAATAAAATAATTATCACGAAGAGGTTCAGTACTAGGAGAAACTTGCCCTACAATAAATGAACTTGATGTATTTGGTGCAATTGCCAGTAGTGTAGTATTTCGAATACCATACCCTTCGAGTAGAGGGGGTTCCCCGAATTTAACCGCCAACTCTTGGGTAGCCATATCGGCTTCAGATTTGATGAATTTCCATATTTCGACATTAAGAAACTTAGCTGTCATCGATTCGAATGCTACCATTTTAGATTGTAGGCACGAATGCCACCCTAAAAGGCCCAGCCCGAGTGCTCTGTGATTGATTGCAAACTTTCTAGGGGCTTCCATGAAGCGCATTCCTTCGGTTTTATTAATAAATTCTGTCATAACAGAATCCATAAAATAAATTAAAGTCTTTACAGCATCAGTATCTTTCCATTCATCGTAAGTTTCGGCATTCATAGAAGCCAAATTACATACAAAAGACTCATCTTCCGAATTCGGAAGCATTATTTCCGTACAAAGATTAGTATGATGTATCTTCATACCTTTATCTTTATACACTTGTGGTGCATTTTTGTTAACAGTATCAGTAAAGAATATATACGGATACCCACTTTCAAATTTTTTCTTAATTATGTCTCCCCACAATTTCCGTTTTTCCTTGTCTCCACTGGTCATGGAAATCATCCATTCGTCTGTTATACACACCCCAAAAGATAGGTCTTGTATATTGTTACCTTCTGAACGAATTTTAAGAAATTCCGAAATATCGGGATGATCAATTGGCAAATATGCTGCAAAGGAACCTCTACGAACATTTCCCTGTGACACAACATTCATCAATTTATCATATAATTCCATGAAATGCACGGAACCTGTCGATTCACCACCCGCAGATATTGGTGCGCCTCTGCCCCGTAAGGCTCCAAAATAGGCCGATGTGCCCCCTCCCATCTTAGTCATGATGCCTACCTCCGAAACTTTATCTAGAATGCCATCCATAGTATCTGGAATATAACTCCCAAAACAACTAATAGGCAGTCCTCGTTCTCTCCCAAAATTTGAAATGATTGGTGAACTTAATGAATAAAAACCACGAGAAAGATAATTATCAAATTTATCTGCAAACCCTTCTATCCCCAAATATCTTTCGGCAGTGATAGAAATATCTCTATACCGTTGTATAGCGGTCTCCCCTTCGAGCAAATATCCCCTTTCGAGAAATTTTATAGATTCCTTATTCAACCAATAATAACTTTCCCTTTTCATAATTAAAATAAATCGTCTTCTGTAAATGATTGATTTTTTTTGCTATATTCTGTGGGTCTAGTATGGAAAAAATCCGCCATATTATTACCTAATAACTCTTCTTCGAACCACATCGTAGAAGATAGTAGTTCTTTATTTACTTCAAATGCCTTAGGAAATCCAATCTGTTCTAGCGACTGGTTGATCCTATTTTTAATAAATTCTTTTAATATAGGAGCACTAAGTCCCTCTTCGCTTATTCCATTAACCATCCAGTCTACAATTTGTGATTCGGAATCAAACGCCTCGCCAGCTTCTTTGAGAATACGTTCCTGTAATTCTTCGTCAAATAGTTCTGGATATTCTTCTCGAATAGTATTGATGATTTGAATACCAACTAGAGCATGTAAATTTTCCTCATTACGAGTATATTTTACCTGTTGATCGGTATCCTTCATTACATTTTTAAATCGAGCAAACCAATTGATTACATAAAACTGAGAAAATAATGAAACATTCTCAACGAATAGAGTGAATAGTATAATAGCATACAAATATTGTTTCTTACTGTCTTTATAAAATTTGTGAGTATATTTACGGAGATACTTCACTCTTCCTTGGATCCATTCCAATTTAAGGTTCTGTTCGAAAATGTCGTCTAAACCTAGAACAGAAAGTAGTCTTTCGTATGCATTATTATGAATAACTTCTACACTAGCCATTACATATCCCAAATCTTGTAATGATGGATGAGGTAAATTATCTCCTAATCTTGCCCAAAATGTTTTAACTGCTACCTCGATTTGTCCAATAGCAGAAAGAGTCCTAATTATAATTTCTTTTTCTTTGTCCAAAAGTGTTACTTTGAATTGTTGTACATCAGAACTAAATGTAAATTCCTTATCGGTCCAAAAACCATCATGCATGGCTTTGATGAATTTTTCCGTCCAAGGATAGTTATTAGGCTTACGCGAGATCTGTTCATCGAATATCATATGCTTCCTTATTTAGGTATGATTACATTCGATTTGTGATCATACCTAAACTAGCATTTTGATCTAAATACTCATGGAGATTTTTTATATATTCCACAATTTCCAGATCAGATTTTTTAATTGAATTACTATCTAAATCTAAATCATCATCTTTGATTTTTAAGATATCTTTTACCATTTTATCAGTAATTTCTGGCAAATCTGTAAGATCTATTTTAAATAAATCTTTAATATCTTTTATTTTATAACCACGCTTTAACAGACTTTTAGCTTGCCTCGATACATATAAAGAACTAAATTTTTCTGGAGACCCATACTGGGATACTTTATTCTCGTAATATTCATTACTTACTGTAATGGTTTTACCTGTAATGACACATCTAATCTTATGAGACATAGGATCAATTGTACCACAAAACTAGACAAAATCAAGAAGTATCTAACTCCCCTACAGCAATATATTTAAACGGTAATCTCGATTACATTCTTGTCTAAAGAAAAATTATCTTCGTTTATATAAAAACCTTTGCCATATGAATCAAACGGTAATCCCATTTTTCTTTTTTGTAAGTGACAATATGAAACATTTCTAGTATCTCCGAGAAAACTTTTTTACCTTTCCGGTAAATGCATCATGACTAAATTCATCTCTAGTAATGGTATATGGAATCCCCGGTATGTGAAGGCGTATTTTTGAATTTTCCATTATATTATATAATTATTTAACTTATAATAAGTTAATATAATGGTAAATTACTTTAATAATTTTCTATCGATTCGGATTGGGGATTTCGTTTAGCATGATACTCTGCATACGATGGTATTCCCGATTTTTTTGCTTTCTGTAATTGTACGGGAGATCCAAAATTGGTATTTAATTTATTACCATGAGCACCAAGTTTAATCCGTTCTTGTCCAGATTTGATCATTTCTTGTTCTTTATCGACATCTTCTTTTGTTTTATTTATTGCCGGTTCAGTATTGGTATTACCCAAAAATTCTCTAAAAGTCAATCTTTTGTGAAGAGCCCCGGCATATTCATCTTCTAGGAATTCTAAATACACATCGTTCCATTGATCTCTTGGTATCCCAACTTTATTTAAAATTCTTTTTATATGTGTAGCAGTAACTTCATAACCTTCTGCTAGAATTATTTTATTATCACCGAAGGCCGATGGATCATTATCTTTATTTTTTTGTTTATCTTTGAATGCCCAAAAAGAAAGCACCGCCACAGATTTATTATCTACATTATTTTTAATATTCGTCCAAATCCTCCCAGAAGGAGAAAACATTAAACGAGCATTTATTTGCTTCATTAAAGGAGATTTCATAAACTCTTGATGTTGAGCAAGATCAGATAAATCAAATTTAACTAATTTATTATCATTATTATAAGTATTAACGATACCAGTTTTTATTTTTTCAAAGAAAAGTCTCTTAATCAATCCGTGAGACAACCCTCGTCCTACTGCAAGTTCACTATGTAGAGATTGCATTTCGGCAAATGGTTTCACTCCCATAAATTCTATGTTAGTATTTAAAAAACCAAATCCATATATAGTATTATCATCAAAATCGTATTCAACATCGACTTTTAAATTATCGTTATTGATATATAACTGATCTGGATCCTCCTGCAACGAAAAATATTCTCCGAATTTTATCATTTTTTATATTTATTCTTATTTGGCTTATTTCGTTTTTGAGGAAACATCCCTTGAGGTAAAACTCCGTTCACTCCTGCTTTTCCATCATCACCCATAAACCCCGCAGGTTTTCCTTTAAACCATGTGTTCCCATCTGTTGCCCGCATCGGATTGGGCTTTTGGTATTCTTCTATAAACATATCTATTAAATCATCGAACTTCATGAAGTTATTTAACTAAATAAACTCATGGATATCAGTTTTTATCAGATGGGAGACATTTATAAACAAAAAGTTGTTCTTAGAGAATTTACTAATAGTCCTGAAATGGATTCTAAAAATTCATATCAAACTACAGCTTCTATGTCAGGACCCGGACATGGACCTACTAATGCTAGTGATGGTGACAAGGCACAATTCGGGAATCAGCTTATGTTCCCGAATGGAGTTATGCCCAATAATATGAAAGCTGATTTATTAATGAAATTTCTTAAGAGCGAAATTGATGAGGGTACTTGGAATGATGATACTAAAGAAAGATTTAAAGTATTATTATCTTACTTATTAGGCGCAGATTTTTCTGATGATAAAATAGTAAAATAATTAACTATAGTAAATATCATAGTTA
>Ga0114960_10000439_pt1 | contig 35038 bp, 22 predicted proteins | sample C_130625_MF_Meta_FD_92637 | JGI IMG/M metagenome (GOLD analysis project Ga0114960, IMG submission 92637) | Freshwater microbial communities from Lake Croche, Canada to study carbon cycling - C_130625_MF_MetaG | ecosystem: Environmental > Aquatic > Freshwater > Lake | place: Lake Croche, Canada...
CCCGCCACCAAGCCCGATGAGGTCGCCAAGGACGCTCGCGCGCTTGTGGCGTGAGCCTGATAGGGCTGTGATCCAACTAGTTGATCAACTAGTCTGTTGGAGTGACCATAGAGATTGGCCTCTTCGAGGCGAAAACGCATCTGTCTGAACTCGTCGATCGTGTAGCCAGCCACGGCGAAGAGGTCCGCATCACACGACGCGGTACACCCGTGGCACGACTGGTTCCCATTGCAAACACAGAATCTCCCATTGAGAACGCGTTGGCTCTTCTACTGGCCGCACGCCAAGGTTCTTCCTCGGGGACTGGCTCACTTCGAGAACTCATTGACGACGGGCGTCACGCGTGAGCGTCGTCCTCGACGCCTCGATGGCGATGAGTTTCGTGCTTCAGGACGAATTCAATTCCCGGTCGCAGCGCACCTTGGCTCTCGTAAGTGAAGGTGGTGCATTGGTACCCCACCTCTGGGACTACGAAGTGCTCAACAGCCTACGAAGTGCACAGGCGCGCGGGCGACTCAACACAGCCGACGTAACTCATGCCGTCAGCGGACTCTTCGCACTTCCCATCACTCGCGACCCACGGCCCGCCGATGGCGTTCGCCTCATTGATCTCGCACATCAATTTGCGCTCAGTGTCTATGACGCCGCCTACCTGTCACTTGCACTGGACCGCAACCTTGAGCTCGCCTCACTCGACACAGCCCTCAACTCAGCCGCCCGGAAGGCCGGGGTGAAACTCAGCCGCTGAGTCTCACGCTGTCTTGGTACTCGGGCTTGGTGACGCGCTCGCCGAAGGACTCGGCGCAGCGGTGGCACTCGGGGCTGGCGTGGGCACAAGGTCAGGATTGAGTTTGCGCTCAGCAACAGCAGCCGAGTCAAGTGCCGCCTTCAGGCGTTTCTGCGCTTCGCCATAGGTAGCGAAGTCACCCTTAGCCAGAGCCGCCTGCCCAGCCTCGTACGCAGCCTGTGCTTGAGCCAGCGCTACGGCAAGGTCGGCTGCCGGGTTATCTGTCGTCGGCTTGGGTGACGGGCTAGGTGACACCTGTCCCTCGCCACCGCCACTCGGCGCGTTGGGGTCAGGGAGTGGTTCGGTCGTCGCACCCGGATTCGTACCGAACACCTTGGCAAGAGCAAGGTCGAGCGTGTTCTCCATCGCAACATTGGCGCCGTATCCGGCAAGAACCTTGCGCAGCAGTGGATAGCCCTGAGTGGCGCCACGGATATAAACCGGCTCGACATAGACGAGGCCACCGTTGAACGGCAGGCTCAGGAGGTTGCCAAGCTCAACATCCGAGCCACCCTGACGCAGCAGCGACAACTGCGAACTCACGATGGGATCAGACTCGAAGTTGTTCTGCACCTGCTGCGGCCCGGGAATGGTCGTGTTGCTGGGCAGTTGAAGAATGCGCATCTTGCCGTAGTCCGGACCTGACGAAGAGTTGACCGACATAAAGGCGGCCAACGTCTGACGCCGCTGAGGTGCAAAGGTGGTTGTCAGCGAGAACGCGGGCGCCGAGTCACCAGGCATTTGCAACGTGAGGTAGTAAGGAGGCTGGAACACCTGCGCAGGCGACACCGTGGGGTCGTCAGGGATGATCCAGAAGTCCGTGCCGTTGTAGAACGTCGCCGCATCAGTGACGTGGTAGCGACTGAGCACCGCACGCTGAATCTTGAATAGGTCCTGCGGATAGCGGACGTGATCAACGATGGTCTGGGGCATTGATGCCCGCGGCGAGACCGTTCCTGGGAAAGACTTCATCCACGTCTGTAACACGGGGTCGGCCTCGTCCCACGCATACAGCGTGACCGTGCCGTCGTACGCATCTACAACCGCTTTGACGGAGTTGCGCACGTAATTGGCCTGGTCGTTGGGAGTAAGCCCGGATGCTGCGCTTCGCGTCGTGACCGAGTCACTCGTGGCGTCACTGAGCGAGAGGCGACTGCTGTAGGGGTACTCGTTGGACGTCGTGTAGCCGTCGACGATCCACTTGATCCGACCATCAACCGAGACGGGATAGGGATCCTGATCCAGCGTGAGCCACGGAGCAACCTTCTCGACTCGCGTCAGCGGGTCACGGTCGTAAAGCATGCGTGAATCAGAGTTGACGAGATCCGATAGCAGGATGTTTGCGTCCTGGAACTTGGTGGCGAACACCAGGCGCCCAAAGAGCGAGCCCATCGGCACGCCACCTGAGCCCTGATACGTGTTGGTCGCCTGACCGGTCGCACTGTTGTCATCCGGGTAGTCCAGCTCGACCGGCGTAGACGTCGATGGCGCGCCGACAATCGAGTACGCCGGTGAGTTCTCACCGAAGTACACGCGCGGCTGTGTCGACTTCAGCGCACCTACGGGTGGGATGTTGGACTCAAAGAAGTCCGGCTGGCCATTACTCAGCGCCGTGTTGTCGTACGCGGCCACGAAGCCATACCCGTGCGTGTACACCGCATGGTCGTTGGTCCAGTTGCGCTGACTATCCGGGATTCCGGCGAGGTTGACTTCGCGAACAGCCACCACGGATCCTCGCTGAGCCCCGTTGATCGGGTACCTGTCAATGTCAAGACGAGCATTGAACGAGTAGTAGCCCCGGATCTGCTGCAACTGGTTGTACGTCGGTGACACGACGGCAGGGTCGAGCAGGCGAATGTTGTTGAGGGTGCCAGCGTTTGCCTGCACCACAGACTGCCCGGGCGGATTGACCGTGCCGGCATAGTCCTCAATCGCGGTATTGACGACCGCATACGCACCGCGCGTGGCTGTGATGTTGCGATCGATGTAGGGCTGCTCCTTTACCAGCTCACTTGGCCGCACCTGGAACTGCTGCACAAAGAACGGGTAGAGCGAACCGACTACCAGTGCTGACACAACCATGAGGCCGGCACCAATGACAGGGATCACCCAGTGGCGGCGGAAGATATTGACCAAGAAGAGCGCGGCCACCAACAGCGACACCACGACCAGAATGTTGAGCGCAGGCAGCACCGCGTAAATGTCGGTGTACTTGAGACCCGTGAAACCCGGGACCAAACTTTGGCTGGTCGTGGCCAGGCCATAGCGGTCGAACCAGTAGGACACGGCCTTGACCAGCAGAAACAGTGCAATCAGGAAAGACAACTGAGCCTGCGCAGCCGTGGACGCCCGGTCACCCTTGGGGCGAAGCCGAAGCCCGCCGTACAAGTACTGGATTGCTACGACAAGCAGGAAAGCAAGGACGACAACCGAGAACGCATAGCCAATGAGGAAGCGATAGAACGGCAACGTGAAGGTGTAAAAGGAGATATCCAGACCAAACTGCGGATCAACCTGGCCGAACAACGTGGCGTTGCGCCACTGCAGATACGTTCCCCACTCGCCCGCTGCGGCCAGCCCGGTGAAGAAGCCAATCACCACGACCGTAACGACCGTGACGAGACGCCGATACCGCTCGAGTCCAGTTCGGTAGCGCTCCAGACTTGCCTGTTCCGGAGTGAAGGCAACCGTGTCCGGTCGAGTTCGCCAGGCGATCCACATGACAGCTCCGAGGATCACTGCCGTCCCGGTGCCAAAGGCGAGGAACAGTCCCGCCCGAACCATCAGCGAGGTGGTGAACACGGTGGTCTTGTCCACCGAAGCGAACCAGAGCCAGTCGGTGTAGTAGCCCGCGAAGAGAACAAAGGCACCGACCAGGACGGCCAGAATGACCAGCGTCGGCAGAAGCACTCGACGACGGCCTGATGATGGGGACCCTGCAGTTCGGTTGCTCACACCATGACCTTAGTTGGACCTAAGACCCTGTCACCGGACAGGACGCCACTGGCTTGCCTGCCGTCCAGTCCTCGATGGTCTGAACGCCCTGCGCCAGCGTGGTCATGGGAACTACGCGAAGCCCGTCGGGAATGTGCCCCTCTGCCTCAGCACAGTGGGTCGCCGGCATGAGGAACAACTCTGCCCCAGCATTTCGCGCACCGGCCAGTTTCTGTCGAATTCCACCAATCGGCCCCACCTTGCCATCCGCGTCGATGGTTCCGGTACCGGCAATGTGGCGACCCTTGGCCAAATCTCTCGGGGTCAGCTTGTCGATGATGCCAATAGCAAACATGGTGCCGGCGCTAGGGCCACCGATGTCCTGCAGGGTGAAGTCGATCGGGAATCCGGCGCTGTAGTACTCACCCACTCCAATACCGATGTAGGGCTTGGTGGCATCGTCGGGATTGGCAACCGATGTCACCGACATGTGCGACTGCACACCATCGCTAATGACTCCATCACTATTCACTCCGTTGCGACTGACGACGAAGTCCAGAGTGGTTCCGATCGGCTTGCTTCGTACGGTGTTGACGACGTCTTCCGGCACCTTCATCGCGACACCGTCGATCGAGACGATTTCGTCGCCAGGGAGCAGCTTGCCAGCTGATGGTGAATCGCCAACTACGCTCGTCACCACGAGTTGGGTCGTCACGGGCCGGTTGAGGTAACGCATGGCTGCCGCGACCGCATCGCTCTGCGAGGTGCTGAACATCAACTGCTGACGTGTCTTGTTCTGCTCAGCGGTGAGGTTCTCCGGAAACAGCAAACTGCTTGGAATCACGGCGCTGCTGGAACTGAACCAGGACACGATGGCGTCAATGAACGTCAGCCCACCGCGCGGCCCACCGAGTTCGCTGACAGTGGTCATGTCGAGTGCACCGGTGGTCGGATACGTCTGTGCACCACTGATCGCAATGACCGGTGTGCCGTCATCCGTGCCAATCACGTTGAACGTGGGACCGGGTGACAACTTGACGTATGGAACAGGCAGGAGCAGAGCGACCGCGAGCAGGACCAACGTGGTGGCTCCGCAGATGATGAAGATCCAGCCGCGTCTCGTGGGGCGACTCACGCGCGATCCGACTCAGCCGGCGGCAGCGGCTTCTCGATCGCCCGGCGCATCGCGCGCATGCTGGACAGTCCTTCGGACGTTGGGATGGGCCTGCTGGGTCGATTGCGCACGACGACAATCACGACCGCGGCGATCGTCGCGCCGATCGGAATCAACCACCATGCGAGTGCGGACACGTCTCAAGGGTAAACGGGTGGGAAATGACGACGGGCCCCCAGGTCGCTTGGCACCGCTCGCCTTCCCCTAGCGAGCGGGCCCGTTATCCCGAGGGCCCAACGTTCTTCGAAATCTAGGGATGTGTGTCTCGCACGTCAACGCATTCCGCGACGTGCCAAAGTCAGCGTGTGGACAGCCTGTGTGCGACGTGGGGACCGCTGTGCGTGTCGATGTGAATAACCAGTGGGGTTACCTGGGGATGGATTCGAGTACAACGACTGTGCTCCCCAAAGAACCGGCCAAAACACGAGGCCCAGCCTGTGGATGAAAAATAATTTTGCGGTCTACCGCATGTGCACGGACGCACAGAGCGCCAGCACACTGTCATCCAAGCCATCAGGCAACTCCAGCAACGAAAACCACTGCAGGTCATCACTTTCATCGCTGATGACTGCGAGCGATCCGTCCGGCACAACCGCAAGGTACTGGCAGTCAAGGTGATGGGTCATTCCGACGGCTTTGCACGGCACCGCATGCCGATCGAGCCGCACCGGGGTTGCACTGATCCAGATGGGATCAATACCGCCCTCCTCAATCGCCTCCCGCACCGCAGCGGCCTGGAGCGAAACATCCTCCGGCTCTACGTGCCCGCCCAACTGCAACCACCGCCCCACTTTGGGGTGCAGCGTGAGCAACACATGACGACGCGATTCGTCCACCACCATCGCACTGGCTGTGAGATGGCCAGGAGCGCAGATGCGCGCCATCGCGTCTTCGTGCTGGCTCAAGAAATCGAGGTAGTAGTCCCGCAATTGCCGCTGCTGGGGCTCGTCATGGGTCCACGCGGCTAAGACAGCAGTCGCATCCTCATGCAGATGCTTCACTCGGTTGCATCATCGTCAGACGGCGGCAGCTCGAACTCCTGTGCCGATACTTCGATGAAGCCGAGTGGATCGGCAAGGTCATCGGGGCTGGGCAGAAGGTCGGGATGCGCCCACAGTGCATCGCGTTCCTCAACGCCGCGCCCCGCTCTCACGACCGCGAACAACGTAGCTGCCTCACGCAGCAGTCGTGGTCGAAGCTCCATCCCCACCAGCGTGGCAAAGGTTCGTTCAGCGGGGCCACCCGCTGCTCGCCTGCGACGCATGGTCTCGCGAAGCTGCACGGCAGATGTCATGCGCTCGGCGATCGCGGAATCAACCACGTCATCAACCCAGCCCTCGACCAGCGCCAGCAATGTCTCCAGTCGTGCCAGGGCGGCGCGCTGCTCGGCTGTGTCCTCGGGCTTCATCAGGCCGGCAGACATGAGTTGCTGCAGTGCTTCGGGATCATTGAAGTCGACATCTCCCATGGCGCTCTGCAGGCGCTCACTGTCGACCGTCATGCCCTTGGCATACGCCTCAACGGCACCGATGACTCTGGGGCGAAGCCACGGGACATGCGCGAACAGCCTCTGATGCGCCGACTCACGTAGCGCGAGGTAAAGCCGCACGTCGTCAACGGGCACACCAAGCCCCGAGCCGAACTGCGTCACATTGGCCGGCACGAGCGCACACACGGCCATCTCCGTGAGGGGGATACCGATCTCAGACGCACTCACGACGTCACTTGCCAGCGCCGCCAGAGCTTGACCCAGTTGTCCACTGAAAGCCACCACGCTGAGCTGCTGAGCCATCGCCATCATCGGTTGGAGCATCTGCGCCATCTCGGGCGGGATTCCGTCGGGCAGCATGGACCGCAGTTGCTCCGGCAGGTTGGCCTGCAGGGACTCAAGGTCGAATGCCCCTCCACCCTGCTTGCTCACCGCCTGCTGCATCTGCTCAGCGATGGGCGCCACGATCACCTTCCATGCCGGAAGGGTTGCCTCAAGCCATTCGGAGCGGCTCCAAGCCACGGCCGGAGCTGTGGTCGCCGGGAAGGTCACAACCGAGTCCAGCCAGACATCCGCCAAGCGCATCGCATCCACAACAGCGCGTTGCTCAGCCTCCGCGACAACGGGATCACCCGACGCCACAAGGGCCTTGCGCGCGACGTCATTGACCATTGACCAGTTGACCGGGCCCTGGTCGGCCGATCCGCCTTGGGCTCCGAACTGCGAGCCTGATTGCAGCATCGCGCCGATCTGCTGGAGGGCCGCGCCAAGCTGGTTCATGTCGAACGGCTTGCCGGACTCAGGACCTGGCATACCGAAACCGAACGGCAGATCACTCATGGCTTAACGCTATCCCGCTGGCACGCTCGAGCAGGCGTGCTGCCGCTTCGCCGAAAGAGAACTGGGGCGGTGACCCGAAGGTCACCGCCCCAGTCGTAGAAATGGGTTATGCAGGTCGTGCTGGTTACGCCTTGCCCAGGATGCGGGTCACCTTGGTGCCGCAGGTAGGGCAAATGCCCTTGGCAAAGCGTCGACCGTTCGTTTCCTCAACGTTGCCGGTGAACTCACGCTTCGCCTTGCACTTCACGCAGTACGCCTCGCCGGTGTAGCTCTCAGCCATGTGGCCCTCCTCATTCACGACTTCCGCCCGAAGGCGGCCGGCGGCAGGTGCCACCTCATGTCCCCTAGGGGGAGCCCTCTCACCATAGGGCAGCCCATGAGGGGACCCCATGATCCACACGGTGCGCGTGGATAAACATCAGCCCAAGATCCGGTCAAATCACCTAAATCGGTCATGTTGCGGGTCGGGAGTCCCGCCGAGAGCCGCTTACGGGGTAGCCAGCCCGTGCGCCACGCGGCCAGCCAGTGCGCCAGCCAGTCACGCGGCAGGATGCTCCCGTGACCACGCCACTCGATCACCTCGACCTCGCCGCCATGCGTCAGGACCTCATGACCTTGCTGGAGATTCCGTCGATGGGCGGTACTCCCGCCGAAGTCGAGGTGCAAGAGCACCTCGCACGATCCTGGCGAGACGACGGGCTGGTCGTTGATCGCTGGGATATCGACGTCGAAGGATTGACGCGAGACCCTGACTTCCCCGGGATGGAGGTCGAACGATTGGCAGCCGTAGGTGTCACTGCCACACTCGCCGGCGACGGGTCCGGACCCGTGCTACTGCTCAATGGCCACACCGATGTCGTGCCACCCGGCGATCGCGATGCGTGGACCGGGGATCCGTTCATCCCACGCGAGCGCGACGTCGACGGGCAGGACCGATTGGTTGCCCGGGGATCGTGCGACATGAAGGCCGGCGTCGCAGCCATGTGGGCCGCCACCCGCGCCGTCAAACGAAGCGGCATTGCGCTCAAGGGCAGTGTCGTCCTGGCCGCGGTCGTGGGCGAAGAAGATGGCGGACTCGGCACGTTCGCGCTACTTCGGCACGGTGTGACAGCTGACGTGTGCGTCATCCCCGAACCCACCGGATTGGACATCATGCCCGCCAACGGAGGTGCACTGACGTTTCGCATCACCGTTCCGGGATTGGCGACTCACGCATCTCGACGCACCGAGGGCGTCAGCGCAATTGAGAAGTTCACGCTGATCCTTGCAGCCTTGCAACGGCTGGAGGCACGGCGCAATGCCGACGTTGATCCGTTGATGTCCCGTTGGCCCTTGGCATATCCCCTGTCCATCGGCACTATCCACTCGGGTGATTGGGCATCGACCGTCCCAGACCTGCTTACGGCAGAAGGGCGATTTGGTGTTGCCCTGGGTGAGAACGTCGACGACGCACGCGCCGAACTTCAATCCGCGGTTGCCGATGCGTGTGCGGCCGATCCTTGGCTTCGCCACAACCCTGCACGTGTGACCTGGTGGGGAGGCCAGTTCGCGTCAGGCATGACTCCACTGGATTCGAGCATCATCGCCGAGGTCGAACGCGCCCATCGGGAATTCACCGGCAAGGCCCCGCTCCTCTACGGCGGGCCGTACGGGTCAGACCTTCGCCTCCTCATGGGCCTGGGTGGGATTCAGACGGTGCAATACGGCCCCGGCGATGCGGCAGCTGCGCACGCGCCAGATGAGTACGTCGACATGGCTCAGGTGGAGGCGTGTGCCGCCGTGCTCACCTCACTGATCGTTGAGGTCTGCGGCTGACGGAGCCTTACCAGTCCGTGACTGTGGATCGCCACTGACTTTCCACATGACCGGTGCACTGGAGTGCCGTCATGTCATCTCTTCGGTCGTCCGCGGACGCTCCCACGTTCCTGCCGCGACGCCCACGGTGGAGACCGGACATCCCGCTCCTGTGGCGCGATGCAGGCACGGTGCAGATTGGCGATCACCCAGCGCGCCTTGAGCTCTCCCGCACAGATGCGACGTGGCTTCTTGGACTCGAAGGGTTGGCCACGTCCACCGAGGTCCTGAGCACCCACCCTGACGCTGCACGACTCATCAGACTCGCCCTCTCCGTCGGCGCTCTCGAGGACTCCGCCGAGATTCCACCCGGTGCCCGCTGGGTCACCGACAGCGAGCGCGAACTCGTGTGGGCGCGCGCACGAGCAATCTCTGGCCCCCACCAGAACGAGGTCCTCACGGCTCGAGACCGCGCACGCATCGACGTCGTCGGAGCCGGCCAACTGGCTGACGCTGTGCGACAACTCCTGCCGGACTCCGGACTTCGCGAATATCCTCCCGGCACACACTCTGAAGCCAACTCCGGCTTCGCGACTCTCACGGTGCTGGCCGATGCCCACCATCCTCGTGTGCCGCGTCTCTTCGACGGTCGCATGCACGACGGACCGCACCTGCACGTTGCCGCACGGGGTGCCTCTGGTGTGGCCGGACCGCTCGTGATCCCTGGACACACCTCGTGTCTGCGCTGCGCCCATCTGCACGAGTGCGATCGCGACAGCGCCTGGCCGTTGCTCTCCATTCAGTGGGCTCAGTCTCCGACGGCAGCCGTCGACCCACTGCTCATCCGCGCGGTGGCCACTCACGCCGTGGTCATGGCACGCAGGTTCGTGGATGGCGACCCGCTGGTGGACGCGGCGCTTGTGATTGACCCGTCCGACGCAGCGGGCAAACTCCATGCGCGCCCGCCTCACCCGATGTGCGGTTGTCGATGGCCCGACGCCGACCCGGTCACTTCTCGCACGCCCGGGCCCGTTATGCGTTGACGACCGCTGCCATGCACAATGCAGACATGGCCGATATCCCCCGCTTCTCCCTGACGCGCAGCGCCAAAATCGCTGCCGTGCCCGTCGGGCACGCGTCACGCGTGGCCCTGGGGGTCGGCAAGCGCATCGGCGGTAAGTCCGCCGAGGCTGTCGCCACAGAACTCCAGGCCCGAACCGCCGAGCAGATGTTCAAGGTCCTCGGCGAGCTCAAGGGCGGCGCCATGAAACTTGGCCAAGCCATGAGTATTTTCGAGGCAGCACTTCCCGAGGACGTCGCCGGTCCCTACCGGGCGATGCTCACCAAGCTGCAGGACTCCGCGCCCCCGCTGCCGGCCGAACGCATCCACGCACTCCTGGCCGAAGAGCTCGGAATCGACTGGCGAGACCGATTCGCCGAGTTCGACGACACCCCGGCCGCGGCAGCCTCGATCGGGCAGGTGCACCGAGCGGTCTGGCATGACGGACGAACCGTGGCTGTCAAAGTCCAGTACCCGGGCGCTGACAAGGCACTCATCGCAGACCTCAATCAGATGATGCGCATGGGCAAGGTCTTTGCGTCATGGATACCAGGGCTGGACCTCCAGCCGCTTCTTCAGGAACTTCGCGACCGCGCCGTCGAGGAACTCGACTACCTGCGTGAGTCGCAGAATCAACGCACCTTCGCGGTCGCGTTCGAGGGTGATCCCGAATTCGCCATTCCCCACGTGCTGGCTGCTTCCCCGCACGTTCTGATCTCCGAGTGGATCGACGGACGACCACTGTCATCCATCATCAAGGACGGCACGCCTGCCGAACGCGATCGGGCCGGCGAGCTCTACGAACGCTTCCTGTTGGCCGGGCCTGCCCGCGCAGGACTGCTGCACTCCGATCCACATCCTGGCAACTTCCGCATGACCCCCGATGGACGACTGTGCGTTCTGGACTTCGGCGCAGTGGCGGTACTTCCGGGGGGACTTCCGCCCGCGATGGGCTCCCTGCTTCGAATAGCCATGAGCGGCGACGCCGAGACCGTCATGCAAGGCCTGCGAGACGAGGGTTTCATTCGTCCCAACGTCGAACTCGATCCCCAGCAGGTGCTGGATTACCTCGAACCGTTTGTCGAGCCCGCTCGCTACGAGACTTTCCACTTCAACCGCGACTGGCTACGCGGACAGTTCACCCGACTCAACGACGTGCGCAATCCCGACTTCATGATTGGGCTCAAGCTCAACCTGCCACCGTCGTATGCATTGATCCACCGCGTATGGCTGGGAAGCATCGGCGTGATGTGCCAGCTCGATGCCACGGTCCCGATGCGGTCAGAGTTGACGCGGTGGCTGCCGACATTCACCGCGGCTGCGTAGGTCCTACACCGCGCCGTCGCGCTGGTTGTCCTCGACCATGCGCAACACACTCTGTGCGTATCGCTCGAGTTTGGCCGGGCCCACGCCAGGAATGTCGGCCAGTGCATCTATGTCACCCGGCTGCTGCTCGGCGATAGCCAGCAGGGTGCGATCAGTGAAGACCACATAAGCCGGAACCTCGGCATCGCGCGACTCCTGCAATCGCCACGCGCGCAGCGCATCAAGCAGCGGCTCGTTGAGATTCGACGGGCATGACCTGCACCGGCCAAGCGTGCGCTCTTCGGCGGACACCAATCCCTTGCGACACACTCGGCATCGGGCCGGTCCTGTACGACGTCGCTCTTCACGTGCCTTGGCGCCACCTCGATGAATCTGCGGCGCATCGGTTCCGGTGCGCAGGCCGAGACGATCAAGAAATCTGCTTCGCTCTCGACTTGCCCGGCCACCTGGATTACGCGAATGCGCCCACGACAGCACAAGTCGGTCGGCAGCCCGGGTGATGGCCACGTACAGGAGGCGACGTTCTTCCTCGATCTGCTCAGGAGTTTCGGCGTACTGCAAAGGGATGAGTCCTTCACTGCATCCCACAACGAAGACCACCGGCCATTCCAGACCCTTGGCGGAGTGGACACTCGACAGGGTGACCCCATCCGCAACCGGCGCATGCTGGAGATCAGCTCGGGTGTCTAGTTCGCTGATGAAATTCGGCAGCGAATGATCGAGAGCCTCGCCTAATTCATCTGCCAAGGACACCAGCGCGGACAGCGATTCCCAGCGCTCCCGCACAGCGCCCGCGGTGGACGGAGCCTGTGGCGTCCACCCTGCCGTACTGAGCACCGCTCGCACGCTGTCACCCAACGAGGCTCCGCCTTCGCCACCCAACGAGGCTCCGCCTTCGCCGGCGCGTGCAGCACCTCGCAAGCGCGTGATGGCCTCGCGTACCTCAGGGCGATCGAAGAAGCGTTCGGTGCCTCGCAGGACCACCGGAATTCCCGCTTCGGCAAATGCTTCTTCTAAAGCTGCCGACTGCGCATTGACCCGGAAGAGAACAGCGATGTCGCGGGCAGCGACACCGGACTCGATCAAGGTCCGCGCCCGTGCGGCGGTCTGCTCGGCCTCGGCGACGTCGTCGTCGTACGCCACGATCTCCGGTGCATCAGCCGCGGAGCGCTCTGAACGCAAGAGAAGTGGCCGTGCCGAGCTGCTGGCGGCGATGACCCCGTTGGCCAACTCGATGATCTGAGGTGTGCATCGATAACAGCGCACAAGCCTGACTTCCGTGGCATCCGGGTAGGTCTTGCGGAAGTCCAGCAGGTACTGGGGAGAAGCCCCTGTGAATGAATAAATGGTCTGGCTTGCATCACCTACGACACACACATCGTCACGGTCCCCCAGCCACAGGGACAGCAGTCGGTGCTGAAGCGGATTGACGTCCTGAAACTCGTCGACCGTGAACCATCGATAGGTCGCCCGCACTTCATCGGCAATATCTGGCCTGGTGCTCAGTGCTCCCACGGTAACGAGCAGGACATCTTCAAAATCGAGGAGTCCTCGATGCTCCTTGATATCTTCGTAGGCCGCGCGCACGCGCACGAGCTCGGATGCAGGAATCGACAGAGTGCGATTGATTTCCACAGCGCGCGCGCCGATGGCGGACCCTTCGAGGAAGTTCACCTTGGCCCATTCAAGGTCGCCGCTCAGGTCTCGGATCGTGGCCGTGTCCGTCGCCACTGCGCACCGATGTGCCGCCTCGGCGACAAGTTTGGCTTTGCTGGGGATCAATTCCGGAAAAGAACCATTGCTGAGGCGAGGCCAGAAGTAACGCAACTGCCGCAGAGCGGCGGCATGAAAGGTGCGCACCTGGACACCTTCGACGCCCAGGGCATACAGGCGCGTGCGCATCTCACCGGCTGCACGCGTGGTGAAGGTGACGGCGAGTGTGCGTCTGGCGTCGTGCTGGCCGGTACCCACCGCGTGCGCGATGCGATGCGTGATCGCACGGGTCTTGCCCGTGCCGGCACCAGCAAGAATCGCCACCGGACCATGCACGGCCTCCGCCGCGGCTCGCTGCTCATCGTCAAGGCCTTCGAGGGGGTGCACGGGTGCGATGCTTCCACGCCGGGCTGACGGCGTAGCGTGGGGCCATGACGATCCCTGATCCGGACACCATCATCATGTTCAGCACGACCTGGTGCGGCTACTGCCAGCGGCTCAAAGCCCAGATGACCCGTGAGGGAATCGCCTACAAAGAGATCGATATCGAGCACGATCCTGAGTCGGCCGCCTTCGTCGAATCGGTCAATGGCGGCAATCAGACAGTGCCCACACTGTTGTTCCCGGACGGATCAGCTTTGACGAACCCGCCCATCGGCGCCGTCAAGGCGAAGGTCGGCTCGTAGCGCGTTCAGCGACGGCACTGCACTGCACTGCACTGCACTGCACTGCACTGCACTGCACTGCATCATGGTCTTGAGTCAGCGCGGCACCGTCAACGGCCGCGACCAGTCGCCCGGCAGTTCGGCGCCGAACCAGCGCTCGATGAGGCGGCGGGCAATCGAGATAGGTGGCGGCAGACGCACGGTGCCTGCGGCACACTGCTCAGCCAACTCCTCGCGCGTGAACCAGTGCGCCTCGGCGATCTCCTCACCATCCACCTCGATCGAGGGTTCGTCGGTCCATGCGTGGTACCCCAGCATCAACGAACGCGGAAAGGGCCAGGGCTGACTGCCCAGGTAGTGGATGTCGTCGGGGCCGTTGGCGAGGACGACGCCGGACTCCTCGAACACTTCTCGGCGTAGGGCGGCTTCCGCCGACTCCCCTGCCTCGACGAAACCTGCCAATGTCGAGAACCATCCTTCGGCCCACGCACCCTGCCGACCGAGAAGTGCGCGATCCGCACGATCGCGGACCAGACAGATGACCGCGGGATCGGTGCGGGGAAAGTGATCGGAACCATCGACGACGCATCGACGCGCCCACCCGGCGCTGATGGGCTCGGTCGGGCCACCACAGGCGGGGCAGAACTGGTGCGTGCGTATCCAGTTGTCGAGTGCCACCGCCGCGACCATCAACCCCGCGTCGCGAGCCCCGAGGGTGGCCCCGGCCTGACGCAGGTCGGCCCATGGTCCGGGCAGATCGTCGCGACTCTCGAGGTGATGACTGAAGAACGCCACATCTTCGTCATCGACTCCCAGGAGTGTCAGGTGGGTATCGGGTTCGATCTGCACGGCCGGCAGGAACTCCAGCGAGGCACCATCCTGTGACATCATCGCGCCACCGCGGGAAACCCGTAGGACAACACTGGAATCGTCGCGTCTGCGTTCGGCAAGCCACGCATCATCAGCACGAAACTGCGCAGCGCGGTCAACGACTCCGCGTGACAGCAGAAGATTTCCCAGCAAGGTGCGGTCAGGGTTCACGTTCGTGAGCCTAGCCACGCCCCCGTAGCTGCTGCTCAATCCCGCATGGCCCCTCCCGAGCGTGCCACGATGCAGGTCACCCATCCGTCACTCGAGGGATTCCGCGTGAACGTGTTCATTCGCCAGTTGACCGGTATCCGATTCATTGCGGCCGCGTGGGTTGTGCTCTACCACTTTCAGGCACCGCTGGCCGTCATCGGTGTGCTGTCCATTCCCGGTGTAGGCGACGTCCTACGCGTCGGTCGGCTCGGTGTCGACCTGTTCTTCGCCCTGAGCGGTTTTATCCTCACGCATACGTACCTGACCCGCCTTGGACCTGCGTTGCGTGGACGCGCGACTGTCGACTTCTGGTGGCTGCGATTGGCCCGCGTGTACCCCGTGCACCTGGTGATGATCGTCATCGCAGGAATCGCGGTGGTCGCGCAGGCCAAGGTGTCGCATGAAGCCCTCGATCGCGACTGGCTCAACCCCATCGACCTTGGCAAGAATCTTCTTCTCATCCAGGAGTGGGGACCCAATCCGCAGCGCGGATGGAACTTCGTGGCGTGGTCCCTATCAATGGAGTGGCTCGCCTATCTTCTGTTCCCACTCCTGGCCCTAGTGATCTGGCTTCTTTACCGGCGTGCGGCCACAGCTCTTATCGCCGTGCTCTGGGTCGCAGTTCTTGTGCCTCTAGTGATCTACGGACTTGGCAGATCAGACTCGTATTACACCGATCACTGGGGTTCCACGATCCGCATCCTCACGGAGTTCTCGGCCGGCGCCCTGACCTACGTCATCGTGCGGCGCTTCATGCCTGACGCAGCTGCCGACCCGGGGCCTCGCATAGAGCGGACCGCCACGTGGCTGTCGATCCTTCTGCCACTGCTCGTGATCGCCGGAGCCGTCTTCCTTGGCACCTGGTCTGCTGCGCAGCCGCCGGTCTCCATCGGAGCAACAGGAGATGCCGAGCCGCTGCCACCGTACTTCCATCTGCTTCTCGTGCCGCTGCTCATTGCGTGGATTGGTTCGTTGGCATTGTCGCGCCGCGGGCTGGCGCGATTCCTCTCCACCCGCACCTTGGTTCTCGGCGGCTTCATCTCTTACTCGCTGTATATGACTCACCTGGTGTGGTTCGGGCTATGGAAAGCCGCCATGAGCAAGGCACACATCACGTCAGGCGCGCTCTACGACATCGGCGTTTTCGCCCTGATAGCGGGCGCGCTCGTGATCGCATGGCTGATGTGGCGCCTCGTGGAGGAGCCTGCGCGCGAATGGATGCGCACGATCGTGGGTGCGCGGCGCAAGCCCACCGAGGAAGCCGGTGAAGCAATCGCGCCTAAGGGCGGGGCGGAACCTACGTCGGTCCCGGACGTGCCAACCGATCCGTTTTCTCCGCAGCCGTAAGCCGGCTACTGCAGGCGCGCACCGAGGGCGAGCAGTTGAGCGACCTCGACGCTTGTGTCGGGCCGAATCATCTCTCCGGTGGCGATCATCGCGAATCCGGCGTCGACCTGATCCACAGGAACACCGCGCAACTGGGCCCACGCAATCTGGTAGATCGCCAACTGCAACGGGTGAAGGTTGCGCGTGGAGCCTGATTTCCAATCGACGACATCGAATCGACCGTCCCGCTCGAACACAGCGTCGATTCGGCCATTGACAACACGACCACCGAAGAGGAGTGCGAACGGCTCTTCGATGGCCACAGGTGCCATCTGAGCGAATGGGCCCGAATCGAATGCTGCCTTGAGAGCTTCGAGGCCTTCGTCCGTACCAATATCTGCGTCGGCCGCACCCGGGAGATCGTCCGGATCAAACAACGTCTGCTGGCCGAATCGAGATTCAATCCATGCGTGCAATGCAGTGCCGCGCCGTGCCGCCGGTGCTGGTGCCTGAGGCATGGGACGCACAATGTCGCGAGCAACGTCATCAGGTTGCTCGAGGGCACGCATAAGAAGGCTTGCCGACACCGAGTCCGGCAAGCGCACGGTGCGCTCGCGCATGCGTGAGCGGCGAGCTTCCTCGAGAAGGGCGGCTGACCATTCGTCCCAGCGCTGCTCCTCGGCATCGCCGCCGAGCTCAAGCCCCTCGAGTTGTGGCTGATGCGCCACCAGACTGGTGACATCTGCCGCCAGAGCGCGCATGCGTGAAACGCGGTCGGCATCGGGCACCGCAGGCCAAGGGGCCTCGACCATGGTGCGCGCCACGTAGGGGTTGCCCTTGGTGTTTTCGGGTGCCGGGGTCCACAGGACCACGTCGCCCGCCCCTTCGCTGACGATGTCGCGAAGCTCAGTGAGAATGGCGTGTGGGCCGCGCGCGTTGGTCTGTGTCGGGCCCCACCAATGCCCTGTCGCCACGAGTCCGCGCTCCGCGCGGGTGAGTGCGACATAGGCGAGCCGTCGGGTGTCAAGATCCTCATGCCCTTTGAGAACAAGGCCGTACTCCTTGTAATCCTTTGCCTGAAGGTCCTGACTGAGGTCTGGGTACGAGCACAGCTCCTCAGTGCGATCGTCGCGAAGGTCCCATGGAATCACCGTGGGATCATTGGTCCAACGCGCACGCGAGCGACCGCTGGGAAACGTCCCCTTGGACAAGAACGGCACGAAAACGTAGGGGTACTCGAGCCCCTTCGACTTGTGCATCGTGATGAGTTGGACCGCATCCACCTCCCCTTCGTCATCGAAATCAAGTTCGACGTCGAATCGATCGGCATCGCGAAGCCTGGCCAGGAACGCACCGAGGGACATGTGGCCTTCGAGATCGGTCACGTCGGCCGCAAGATCAAGGAGTGTGGCCATCGCACGCTGCTGTTGGTCGGCGATGTCCGAGGGTGCCACGGCGATCTCGACATCGATGCCCATTGTGCGGATGACACGAAGGAGGAGCTCACTGGGACTCTCGGCCGCATGGCGACGCAGGTCGTGAATCTCTCGCGTCAGTCGGGCGAAACGTTCGACCGCCTCTGGCGAGTAGCGGTCCAGCGGACCGAGATCATCGAGCGCATCGATGAGTGAGACTGCGTCGACAACATCGGCGCCGGCCACCGCTTCATCCAGCGCTTGAGCGATGTCGGACTGATCACCGCGTCGACGACCTCCAGCGAGATGGACCGCACGATCGCCGAGCGCCGCAAGATCTCGAGGTCCAATTCCCCACCGAGGACCCGCGGCAACGCGAATGAATGCTGGGTTGGCTGTGGGCTCATGGATGAGCTCCAGCATGGCTCGAAGGTCGACGACCGCGGGTTGCGCCAAGAGCGCAGCAGCGCCGATGTGCTGCGTGGGGATTGACCGGGCCCGCAACGCACGATCCAGGATGACCAGATGCGCACCGACCGCTCCGAGTACGGCGATCGAGCGCCATGGGACACCGCCACGATGCGTGGCCTCGATCTCGTTAACCATCCAGGCAACCTCGTCGGCCTGCGTCTCGAAGAGGGCACACGCCACTCGTCCCGGACCCTTCTGAGTCTGCCCAGGGGTGAGTGGCTGTACTCGCGGGTGCTCGTGGCGAAGGATTCTCGAGGTGTGGTTGGTGGCATCGAGAATGAGTGGTCCTGACCGTCGGTTCTGCGTAAGCGGGTAGACGGTGGCCGAACGCGTGCCGGTCGAGGTGACGACAGGGAAATGCTCCGGAAAATCTTCGATGTTGCGCACGCTCGCGGCTCGCCATCCATAGATGGCCTGGAATGGGTCACCAACCGCCATCACGGGGAAGCCGTGACCGAACACGGTTTGCAACATCATGCGCTGAGCAAGTGAGGTGTCCTGATATTCGTCGAGAAGGACGAGCCCGAATCGAGCGCGGAGATCAGCGACAATCTCGGGATACTGGCGCACAAGATCGAGAGCGAGTCGAGTCTGGTCGGCGAAATCGAACTCATGTCGCTCAAACTTGTCGTGCCTCCATTGCTCCACTAATTCCGATAGCAAGGCCCGTTGAGAGGATGTTGCTCGAAGTTTGACCGCGTCGACCTGCGGCTTGGCAAAACCATTAATCGCGCGCACGATTTCGCGGTCGTAATCCCGCAGGTCGCTCGGTGCGATACCCATTTCTGACAACTGGCTATCCAACTTGAGGACCTTCGAAGTCAACTGCACAGGCCCCGTGCCGAACTCCCCCAACGGCAGTGAGCTACGCGTGAGGAGTCGGTAGACGCGCTGCTCGGCTGCCCCTTGGCTCAGCATCGTGACGCCAGGCTCAATCCCGAGTCGAATGCCATGCTCGTCAACGATGCGCGAGCAAAACGAGTTGTAGGTCATGACCTGCGGCTCGGACGGTGGGAGGTCGTCGTCACCCTGCGGCAGCGCACCCTCCGCCTCGAGCCTGCGAAGCGCATCCCGCATGCTGGACAGCAGTCGACCGGTGGCCTTGCGGGTGAACGTCAATCCGAGCACCTGGTCGGGACGCACCACCTCGTCTGCGACGAGAAATGCCACGCGAGCGGCCATGCAGGTGGTTTTTCCTGAGCCCGCACCTGCGACGATCACTGACGGCTCGACCGGTGATGAGACCGCAGCCCACTGCTCGTCGGTGAGCTCAAAGCCCATGACCGAATTCATCTGGCTGTTTGACAATGTCATGGAATGACCTGCCCGCCCTCGGATTGCGCGGGGCACACCTGATGGAATGCGCAGAAGCGACAGGACGAGCAGCGCACGGCAGGGAATTCTTCGCTGCGAATTATCGACACGGCTTGGCCGAGCCGTTGCTCCACCCATGTTCCTGGCTCATCAGGAAGTGCTTGCTGCATCTGCACTCTTGGGCCATCGTCGGACGAGCTCTCATTGATGCGCAACTGAACCAACGCGGCGCCCCCGGGTGATGCATCAGGCTCTGCCGAGTAGCCGCCCGAGCGGATCACCAGTTGATAGAGCCCCAGCTGGCCGTGATCCGCCACATCGGCAGCACTCGGGGCGTTGCGCATGTTCTTAAGGTCGATCGCCACCAGGTTTCCGTGTAGGTCTCGCTCCACTCGATCGACATAGCCGGTGAGTTGGACGGGTTCGGTACCACCGGCGGGCAGCGGTACGTCAACGGTGACGTTCATGCTGACCTCGGTATCGACCAAAGCGCGATCAGTGCGCTCGTGGTAGGTCAGGAATCGCCGCAGTGCCTCGTGCGCTTCGACTCTCTCGGCCGCGGACTGCCAGGCGGAGTCATAGCGAAGTTCGGACCACACGCGGTCAACTTCGGCATCCATCTCCGGCAGGCTGGCCGGAATCTGGTCCTTGGCCACAAAGTCGGCGACGGCATGGACCACACTTCCAAACGCGGTGGTCGCAGGCCGGGGAACTTCTGCATGCGCCATGGTGTCGAGAAAAAATCGCAACGGACACTCGACGACGGAGTCGAGTTTGCTGCCGGACAATCGAATGGGTCGAATGGGATCTGCCACCGGGACGGCACCGGGACTGCGCTCGGCCACACCCCACCAGTTCTGCGGGTCCGCCTGCGGAGCCAGCGGATGGCCCAGGTCGTCTTTCTGTGCGGCGAGCTGCGCGAGCCGGGCCACCGCAGCTTGGCGGCGACGAGGTGAGGACGCAGTGTCCATCGCTGCCACCCGGAGTTCCGCCACCAGCCCGGCGAGCGTGATGGCGTGGCTGGGTCGACCGGTCACTGTCTCAGCCATCACGCCATGGCGCATGAGCTCGGTGATGAAGATGCTGGGACGTATCTCCCCGTCACTTCCTTCGTCAACCGCACTGACGTGCAACTGGTGTCGCGCACGTGTGCACGCCACATAGAACAGGCGTCGCTCTTCGAGCATGATGTCGGCTGTCATAGCACCGGGGCCCACGCCATCGACGCCGAGTTGATCGGCGTGCAAGGTCGAGCCGCGCGGGCGCAGATCTGGCCACGTGCCGTCTTCGGCGCCGACCACCCAGACTTCGTCCCACTCCAAACCCTTGGCCCGATGTGCCGTGAGGATGCGTACGGCATCGTCATAGAAGTTTCGTTCGCCGACTGCCTCGGATGGAATGTGCTGCTCCTTCAGGACATCCAGGAACATGCGCGCCCCCAGGAAGCCCGGGTATCTGCCGCTCAGTCGCTCTGCGGCTGCGAACAGGGCCATGACCGCGTCGATGTCGTGACTGGCCGATCGTGATCCCTGCAGTGCGGAGGCGCGCAACCGCTCTGGCCACCCATGCGCAGACCGACCACCCGTCCACAACGTCCACAGGACTTCTTCGGGTGACCGGCCGTGGACAAGGTCGGCGTTGACCGCTTCGAGCAGGGTGCGCAGCATCGCCACCGCAACGGTTGCCGAATCATGAGAGGGCAACGGCGACAGTGGCGCGGGGTTGTCGAGAATAAGCGCACGGATGAGGTCGCCCGAGGCGGGCGTGGCATATCCGACCTCATGCGCCTGTGCTCTCAAGGCACGCCCCAGACGTCGCACATCACTTGCTTCCAGACCGATGATCGGGCCAGTGAGTACGTCCAGTACCTGCGTCGACGTCGCTGCCCGAGGCTTGACTGCCAAAGCGAGGATGGCCAGCAGAGCAGAGACTGCCGGTTCGTCCTTGAGCGGAAGTTCATCTTGGGCAACCACGACCGGCACACCTGCCGCCGCCAGTGATCGCTGGACGGCCGCAATCTGGCTCCCCGAGCGCACCAGCACTGCGAGTTGTGACCACGGCACGCGACGTTCGAGGTGTGCGCTTCTGATCTCGCGGGCAATGTTCATCGCCTGCGCACCGCGAGAGTCATACAGGCGGAGCGTGACGGTGTCGGTCGCGGCATCCGCGCGAACAGGGCAGCGCGGCGCGCGATGGGCACGTTGCGCATCCACCGGCAGCCCGGGGACAAGGCGATCACCAAGGGCGACTGCCGCCGCGGCTCTGATGGCCGGCCCAAATCTGCGGGCGCTCTGAAGTGCGATGACGGATGCGGGCTCGCCCGACGACGTCCGGAACTGCTCGGGAAAGCGCAGGAGCCCCTGCACATCTGCACCGCGAAAACCGTAGATCGCCTGATCGTGATCACCGACGGCGACGACACTGCACTGCGGCCCCACGATGGCCTGAAGAAGCGCAACCTGAAGAGGATCGGTGTCCTGGTATTCATCGACGTAGACCGCTCGATAGGTGCTGTGCAGCCAATCGCGCACCGCAGGCTCGTGCGCTCGTACGACGGCAAGTCTGAGAAGCTCGGTGTAGTCCATGACATTCTCTAAGAGCATGACGTCGCGCTCTTCGACCGCGAGCTGGCCGATAGCCGTCCATGCGGGTCGTCCGGCGCGCGCGCCAATGCGCCGCAGATCACCGGGCTCCATGCCTAGCTCGCGTGAGCGGGCGATGACAGACCTGACCTCATTGGCCAGCCCTAACGTATGAAGGGCACCCGCGAGGTCGTCGGGCCACGCGATGGTGCCTCGTTCGACAGCGCCCACCAGCAGATCGCGGATGCGTACGTCTTCTTCGGCTCCCGACATCAGTCGAGGTAGATCCAGACCAGGCTCGCGCGCAGATGTCTTGACCACCAGGCCGTACGCGAAGGAGTGAAATGTCGATACCTGCGGCAGCAGCCCGCCGCCCAGTCGAGCCGCGATCCGGTCGCGTAGATCACCCGCGGCCCGACGACCGAACGTCAGGGCAAGGATCGACGACGCCGGCAGCGGATCATGGGGGTCGCGCACACGGGCGTGGACCGCCTCGACGATCGTCGTCGTCTTGCCCGTGCCCGGACCGGCCAGCACCAGCAGCGGACCCGTGCGATGGGCTACGACCTGGGCCTGCTCAGAATCCAGGACGGCCGCGGGCGTGGCAGGGACCGGAGAAAGGTCCAGTTGCCACCGCATGGGCCATGGATACCACCCCGGACTGACCTCTTGTCGGCTCAGCCGCTGGCGCGTCTGACACGATCACCCCGTGACCACCCAGCCCGTGGGCGACCTGCCCGTGAGCGACCTGCCCGTGAGCGGTGTAGCCGAGGACTCATCCACGATCATCATCGAGGACGGGGTCTACCCCAAGAACCTGCGGCGGCCCCTCGATCTTGCACGCTTCGTCCTCGCGGTTCTGGTCACCGGCGCAGTGGTCTTCATCGCCTGGTTCGCTACCAGTACGGCCGCGGGTCTGGACTCCGACATCACCTCCGGCGCCAACCAGCTGCCCTCACCTCTGCTTTTGCTCTTTAACGTCGTGGGCGGTATCGGCACGCTCGGGCTTCCCATCGCGGCCGCCATCATGCTCATGCTGCGCAAACGTTCACGACAAGTCATCGACTCATTCGTCGCCATGCTTGTGGCGGTCATCGGTTTGACCCTCTTGAGTTCCGCAGTGGTGGCCGTTCACGTGCCGCGCCTGCTCGCCGCGCTCGCCGGCTCAACCAGCTCCAACAGCGTGGCCACCGCGCCTCTCCTCGCCGGCCTCATCGCGTTCATCACGGTCGCACGTTTGCTCAGTCGACGGCCGTGGAACGTCCTTGCGTTTGCCGTAGTCGGTTCGGTCATCATTGTGACGATCGTGAACTCCGGCATCGCGCTGGCCGGAATCGGCATCTCCGTCACGCTGGGGTGGGGCATAGGCCTGCTCACCAGGTACATCGCCGGCACTCCCACCGCCCGACCTAGCGGACTCCAGATTGCCCACACGATGGACCGCAGCGGCTTCCCCCTCCTCCGGCTTCAGGCGCTGGCCTCGCTCAGCCGCGGGCGCCGATACGCGGGCACCACGCGCTCTGGCGAAATCGTGGTCATCACGGTCCTTGACCGCGATCTCGAGGGTGCAGGGCTGGTGAGCTCACTGTGGACCTCGCTTCGCCTGCGCGACGAGAACACTGCTGGCGCGTTCAACATGCGCCGCGCCCTGGACCACACCGCACTCATGGCGTATGCCGCTCAGTCCGCGGGCGCACCCGTCCCACGCCTCCTTGTCGCAAGCGAGATTGGCCCCGACTCCTGCCTTATCGCGTGGGAGCACGTTGCCGGAACACGCTTCAGCGACCTTGCGGAGATTTCCGACGACGACCTGGCACAGGCGTGGCGCGCCATGCGCACCCTGCACGAGCACGAGATCAGCCACCGGAGCCTGGTCGCCGAGCACCTGCTGCGTGCAGCTGACGGTCGCGTGTGGCTTATCGGCGGCGAGCGTGGGGCCGTCGCCGCGGGCGACGTGGCCATGCGCATTGATGCTGCCGAGCTTTTGTGCACCCTCGCGATGCTTGCCGGACCCGAACGTGCACTCGCAGCAGGTCGCACCACACTTGGCTTGACGGGTGTCGTGCGTGCCCTGCCCGCGCTGCAACCCGTAGCGCTGTCCACGCGCACTCGACGCGCATTGCGCAAGCACAAGGGGCTCATGGTCGCCCTGCGAGACGGCTTGGTCGAGATGAAGCCGAGCGCAGCCACGGAGAGCATCCAGTTCGAGCGCATCAAGCCCCGCACGCTGGTCATGATCGTCGTGGGCACCATCGCGGGATACCTGCTCGTCACGCAGCTGGCGAAGGTCAACCTCGTCGAACTGGTCACAACGGCGAAATGGGGGTGGGTGGCGGCCGCGGTCGGCTTCAGCCTCATCACCTTCTTCGGCGCCGCGTGGTCGCTCAATGGGTTCGTGCCCGAACGACTCAAACTTCATCGCACATTGGCCGCACAACTCGCCGGAAACTTCGCGACGCTCGTGTCGCCTCCCACGATCGGATCCATCGCGATCAATGTGCGTTACCTGCAACGTTCAGGGCTTCACCCTGCACTGGCGGCCGCCAGCGTCGGCGTCTCTCAAGTTCTGGCGTTTGTCTTCCATATCGTCCTTCTCTTTGCCTTTGGTATCGCCGCGGGCACCACAGCCGAGCACACCTTCAACCCGCCGCGCTGGGTCGTGATCGCGGTCGTGGTGGTGGTGATCTTGATGCTCGCGTCGCTCGCCGTTCCTTACGTGCGCAAACAGATTTCGGCCCGCGTGCTGCCCCTGCTCAAAGAGGTCGGCCCTCGACTCGCCACGGTCGCCCAGCGCCCGGCCAAACTCGCAGAGGGCATCGGCGGCATTCTCCTGCTCAACCTCGCCTTCGTGGGAGTCCTCTACGCGAGCATTGAGGCATTCGGTGGCTCGATGGCCATCGCCGTGGTTGCGGTCGTGTACCTCGCCGGCGCCACCCTCGGCCAGGCCGCGCCCACGCCCGGTGGCCTTGGCGCAGTTGAGGCGGCGCTCGTCGCCGGACTCACCGCTGGCGGACTGGATGCCGGTATCGCTGTCTCAGCAGTGCTCCTCTACCGCCTCATCACGTTCTGGATTCCCACCATCCCCGGATATTGGGCATTCACCTGGCTTTCTCGCATCGGCGCCCTCTAAAACGCGCCATCCGGTCGCTAGCCCGACATACTTGGGCCATGAGCGACAACGTGACCATCACCCCCCTGGACAACGGCCCTCTCGAAGTCACCGGTCAGGTGAGCATCGTGGCACCGGACGGAACGGTGATCTCCGACACGGAGAAGTCGTTCCTGTGCCGCTGCGGACAGTCCGAGAAGAAGCCCTTCTGCGACGGCAGCCACAAGCGAGTGGGCTGGACCTCCGCCTAGCACTGCGCCCCGGCGGTTTCACTCAGCGCGCACGTGGCTCCGCTGCGCGGCTGTGCTCCATGTCAACGTGACGAGGACGACGATGCCTGCCGCCACGACCGTGGCGATAATTCGCACGACGATGTCGTCAACGATCGAATCACCCACAACGCTGAACACACCCAGGATCACCATGGTGATTCCCGTGACCGCCACCGCATAGAACGCAAAGAGAAAAGCCACGGTCAGGTAAGCCCCGAGACCCACCACGAATGCAGCCAAGAGACCCTGGTTCATCCATGGCAGCAACAACACCGCTGCGGCTAAGGCCCCGACCATGGTTCCCACAATTCGTGCCACAACCTTGACCGACGTGAGCCGACTGTCCGGAAGCGTGACCCATGCGACCGTGACCGGAATCCAATAGGCGTGCATCACCGGGACGTTCCAGGCGATGAGCGTCGCGATACCTATGCCTACCGGCAGTCGAATCGCATGCCAGAAGAATCTGTTGGACGGAACGCAGCAGTCGCGGAACCGACACCAGAACCCCCGCGGTCCGGTGAGGGCATCCGGCGCCGCCACGGCGAGCGAGGACCAGTGTCGCGCAAGGTAGGGAGCCACTGTCACAACCGTGATCACAAGGCCGCCCAGCGCGATCAGCAGCGCGTTGATCTCCGTTGCACGCATACCCGAAGGCGCCCCGGAAAATGCGCAGAAGACCACGAGGGACAGGACTCCGATGAGTCCGCCTCGGTAACTAAGCGCACCCCCAAATCCGCACACCGCCGCTACAAGCAAGGTCACCAGGAAGGTCACGAGATTTCGCTCACTGAAGAGCCCGCCCAATTCGGCTGCCAGTGTCAGGCTCGTCGTGGTCCAGAGCATCGTGCGCCATCTTTGACCAGGGATCTCACCAAGATCGGCCGCAGCAACAAAGACCGCGCCTATGGTGAGTGGGACGACATCTGCCTTGTGGTCCGTTGCAAGACACACCACGACGAGGCCGGTCGCCACGATCGCAATGCGAAGAGGAGCAAGCAGGCGAAGACGTGATCGGTCTAGGCGGATAGCGTCGTTGAACAGCGGATGGCCGGTGAGTGCATCACGCATCAGTCAGTGCCCTCACGCCTCTCCCCCGTGTGATCGCGCCCCTTGTGCGACAAGGTTGCGCAGCGCCCGCAGTGCCACCGACAGTGTCGCCAGATCTGGATCGTCCACCCCCGCGATATCCGTCAGGGTGGTTGTCGCACGCATCACGCCTTCCATGTGCGCACCCTCCCACGCGCGCAGACGCTCGGCGGCACTCTGGGTGGCGGGCGTTGCGCGGACCACGCGTGCGGTCAAGCCAGCCACTGCCGCATAGAGGTCACTGCGCAAGGCCTGGCGAGCCAGAGCCGACCAACGATCGCCCCGCGGGAGATTGGTGATGTGCACGAGCGTGCGATCAATGTCGTACCGCTCTGTGATGGTGAAGAAGAGGGGCGTGACGGTGTCCACGTCCTCGCCTGTCTCGACACAGATATCGGTGATATCCAGTAGCGAGAATACATCCAGAGCCGCCGCGGTGCTCGCGGCTAGTTCCTCCGGTACCCCCGCGGACGTGAATCGTTGACGCAGACGATCGAAGCGATCGTGCTCGACGCCCAGCAACATGCCAGGCACATCATTCGCATGAGCGGACACCACCGAGGCGAAATCCTCGATCTCACGCTGGACATCGAGTGTTCCGCCGCGCGTCTGCAGAAACCAGCGTGTAGCACGATCAAGAAGTCGCCTGATCTCAAGATGTAGTGCCGTTTGAGCGTCGGATGGAATGAGATTGTCCTGCTCATTGATGCGATTCCAGATGGCGGCGATGCCAAACACCTCCATTGAGGCACACGCTGCGCGCACCACAGCGACCGCACTGGCACCGGTCTCCTCCATTGCGCGGAACACGAAGGTGATGCCACCGATATTGATAAGACGATTGACCGTGACGGTGCTGATGATCTCTCGACGAAGTGGATGAGAAAGCATGCCGGCCCTGAAACGATCATGCAGGAGTGTCGGGAAGTACACCTCCACCATGCGAGAAAAATAGGGCTCGTCGGAGATGACAGAGGCGTTGAGCTCACGGGTCAACCAGATTTTGGAGTAGGCAAGGAGCACCGAGAGCTCAGGAGAGGTCAGGCCTTGCCCCGCAAGTCGCCTTGATCGAATCTCCTCATCATCAGGGAGGAACTCCAGAGCGCGATCAAGCAAACCGTCGTGTTCCAACTGCTCAATCATGCGCTGGTGGACAGACAAGAGTGCATCGGCTCCCGCGCGCGCATTGCCCAGGACGACGTTCTGTCCGTAATTGTCAGACAGCACGCGGGCAGCCACGTCGTCGCTCATGCTGGTCAAGAGATCGACACGATCCGAGGCGCTCAACTCTCCAGATCGCACCGCAGCATCGAGCAGGATCTTGATGTTGACCTCATGATCTGAGGTATCGACTCCGGCTGAGTTGTCGATTGCATCGGTATTGAGCCGCACGCCGTGGCGAGCGGCTTCCACCCGGCCAAGTTGGGTGAATCCCAGATTGCCACCCTCGCCGACCACTGTGCAGCGAAGATCATCACCGTTGACGCGAATGCGGTCATTGGCCTTGTCACCAACGTCGGCATGCGACTGATTTCGAGCCTTGACATAGGTGCCGATGCCCCCGTTCCAGAGCAGGTCGACCGGAGCGCGCAGGATCGCGCTGATGACCTCATCTGGCGTGAGCGCCGTGGTGTCCGGTGCCAATCCCAATACTTCGACAATCTGAGGTGACAGCGGAATGGACTTGAGCGACCGCGAAAAGACACCACCACCGGGTGACACGAGGGCGGCGTCGTAGTCCTGCCACGACGAACGCGGCAGGGCGAACAGTCGGCGGCGCTCTGCCAGTGATTCGTCAGGGACAGGTGCGGGGTCAAGGAAGATATCGCGATGATCGAATGCCGCGACCAAACGGATATGCGGACTCAGCAACATTCCGTTGCCGAATACATCCCCGCTCATGTCGCCCACGCCCACCACGGAAAAGTCCTGTGTCTGGGTATTGCGGCCAAGATCACGGAAATGTCGCTGAACTGACTCCCATGCGCCGCGTGCCGTAATACCCATCGCCTTGTGGTCGTAGCCAACCGAGCCGCCCGAGGCGAACGCATCGCCCAGCCAGAAATCATGCTCGAGGGCGATGCTGTTCGCCAGATCGGAGAATGTTGCGGTCCCCTTGTCTGCCGCAACGACAAGGTACGGATCATCGCCGTCATAGCGGATCGTGTCTCGTGGTGGCACCACCTGTCCGTCCACCAGATTGTCGGTCAGGTCCAGCATGCTCGAAACAAACTCGCGATAGGCGGCCTTGCCCTCGGCCAGCCATCCGTCACGATCGACGGCTGGATCCGGCAACGACCGAGCGAAAAATCCACCCTTTGCGCCCACGGGCACGATGACAGCGTTTTTGACCTCCTGCGCCTTAACCAAGCCCAAGACCTCGGTGCGGAAGTCCTCCTGCCGATCACTCCAACGCAATCCGCCTCGGGCCACCGCTCCGAAACGCAGGTGCACTCCTTCTACGCGCGGAGAGTGCACCCAAATTTCGTACTTCGGCCGAGGCAGCGGTACCTCGGCTAGACGATGCGGGTCGAGCTTGAGTGCGATTCCCAGAGGCTCACTTCCGTCATTTCGTGATTGATACAACGTTGTCCGAAGGGTGGCGAGGACCAGAGCCACGAACGAACGCAAAATGCGGTCATGGTCCAGGCTGGCGACCACGTCGAGCTCAGTCTCGATCTCACGAACTATCTCCGATTCGCGATCATCTCGCCCAGATGTGTCGGTGGGGCGTGCGAATCGGTTTTCGAAAAGGTCGATGAGCAAGCGGACGGTCGGAACATTTCCGGCGAGCACGCCCTCGATGTAGCTCTGGCTGAACGTCGTGCCGATCTGGCGCAGGTAACGTGCATAGGCGCGAAGCACCATCGCCTCGCGCCACCGCAGTCCCCCGCGAGTGATGAGAGCGTTGAATCCATCTATCGCGCATCGACCCTCCCAGGCCGCGAGGAATGTCTCTTCGAGTCGCTCGGGAAGCGTTGACCGGGCAGCAATCTCACCAGCCGGAAGCACCATGGCAAAGTCCAGGATCCAGGCGGGCTCCCGCATCGGCCGAGTTATCTCATAGGGATGCTCCTCGACCACGTCCAGACCCATCGACTGAAGAATGGGCAGAACGTGCGAAAGGGACATAGGCATGCCGACTCGCGTGATCTTGAGCCGCAGGTCTCTCGGCCCCGCATCGCCTGGAGCGTGAAGCTCAAGCGAAAGCTCTCCCGGCTGGAGGCTGGAGATCGTCAACGCGTCTTGAACGCCATGCGCCGGTGCGTACCTCTCTTTGTACCCCTCAGGGAACGCGGACCGAAAGCTACGCAGCATCGGGCCGGCTTCACTGTCGCCCACACGATTGACCAAGAGGCCCTGAAATGAGTCCTGCCAGCTTCGGGCTGCTTCGATGATCTTGGCCTCGAGATCTGCGGCATTGACCTCCGGCACGGTCTGACCTGATGGCACCCGAATGACAAAGTGGAGTCGAGCTAGAAGAGCATCGGTGACACGCGTGGTGTAGTCGCAGTACTCGCCACCGTAGGCCTCCGTCAGGATGGCCTGCATGCGAAGTCGTACCGCGGTCGTGTACCGATCGCGAGGGAGGTGGACTAGGCATGACACGAACCGACCGAAGTCATCGGTGCGGACAAATAGCTTGGTGTGACGCCTGTCTTGCAGGTGCATGACCGATCGGCACAGCTCAGCCAGCTCTGCGTGATGAATCTGGAAGAGCTCATCACGCGGGTACGTCTCGAGAAAGCGCAAGAGTGCTTTGGCGTCATGCCCGCCCTCTGCGTACCCGAATTCAGAAGCAAGCTCGTCATAGCTTCGACGCAGAAGGGGAACAGTCACGAGGCTTTGGACATGGGCATTGGACGTGAATAGGCCGAGGAAGCGATCCTCTCCGACCACAACCCCCGCGTCGTTAAACCTCTTGACGCCGATGTAGTCAAAGTAAGAGGAACGATGGACCGTGCTGCGTGAGTTAGCTTTGGTGATCAACAGAAGCCGCGGTTCGGTGGCAAGAACCCGCGCCTGATCGCTGAGCTTTGCGAAGCTACGGGAAGTCGACGAGCGAGGGCGATGTTCTTCGTTGAGCAGTCCACGACCCGTTGCCGGCACCGGACGAAGGGACAGGTGCCCGTCTGGTTCCACGAGGTCGTACTGCTGGTATCCCAAAAAGGTGAAGTTGTCATCGCAGAGCCAGCGCAAAAAGTCCACGCCGTCGAGAACCATTCCGGCCGACATGCCCCAGGGCGGCGCAGCTTCGAGCTCGGTTGCGATAGCTAAAGCGCGGTCACGCATGGCCGACCAATCCGATACAGCAGCACGCACATCCGACAGGACGCGCCGCGCATCGACATCCACCGCTGTGCCCTCGAGCATGTCTGGGTCTAGGGCGTACTCCACCCACATCCACGACTCCGCGACCGTGCCCTCAGGGAGAGCATCATCCACATCAAGGTCAAGAATCTCTCGCAGAGTTCCGTCAGCCGCACGGCGGACGACAAACTGAGGGTGGAGGACAAGGTGAATGTCATGGTGCGCCGAGAGGAGCATCGCGCTCACGGAGTCCACCAGAAACGGCATGTCGTCAGTGGACACCTGAAGCACGGCAAGGTGTGCGGGCAGATTCGCCGGGGTTAACGACCGCACAAGGGGGTCACCGCTATGCCGAACCTGCGCCAGCTCGATCATCGAGCGGGCGATGCCCTCCAGAACAGCTGCAGGGTGCGTGGCTCGATCCTCATCGGCCAGATAACGAGATAGCCGCGTTGCAACAATGTCGAACTGCTGGTTCTGTGGACTTTCCACGTCATCGCCTCGTCCCGAAGTGTCCAGGGCCCACGGTAGTCGTTTGGGGATCACTTCATGCCATGATGCGACCGACCAATTCCATGAGGGGACAGCACATGGCTACCAGCCTTGATTTTGAGCAGACCTACCCTGCCGACCCGGCCACCGTTGTGGCCATGCTCAAGAATCCTGACCTCACCAAGGAGAAGATGGAGCGCACGGGTTCGATGGCCACCACTGTCGACGTCAAAGATTCATCTGATGGTGGCTTCGTGATCACCACAACGCGCGTGCTGCCCTCCAAGGTTCCCGCAGCGGCGGCCGCATTCGTGGGCGAGACGCTCAATGTCACGGAGGTCCAGACCTGGTCCGCCGCGGCGGCCGACGGGTCGCGCAGCGGCACCGTGGCGGTTGACTTCGGTGCGCCCATCACGTTCAAGGGCACAATGCAGCTCAGCCCCACGCCGGAGGGCACTGTCGTATCCAGTCACGGTGACATCAAGGCCGGCATCCCATTCGTCGGCGGCATGATCGAAGCTGGAGCCGCTGATCAAACGCGCAAGTACCTCAAAGCCGAGGAGACCATCGGCCGGGAGTTCCTCGCGCGATAGGTCACCCGGCGATGCTGTCGGTCCAAGCTGACAGGCTCGTGCGCAAAGAGGTCTCAAGTACGTTCTGTCGTCGAGCCGCGACCATCACATTGGCGCCGATGGCCTCCAGGTCTTCAGAACCAGGGCCGACCATGCGCACGATGGCTCCGGTGGATTCCACCGCTGCACATTCACTGCGAGCCTGCTTGGTGACCTCACTTCGCCACTTCTGCTCAAGTTTGCGCAGCATTCCCGGACTTCGCTCCTGCGCTGCGGTGACCATAGGCGCGATGACATACACCTCGTCGAGTTTCATGTGAGTCAGTGCGTCCACTGACGTGGATGAGATCGTTCCTCCGTCGATGTACGTGCGACCGCTGATGGTGACCGGAGCGAACCATCCGGGGATCGCACACGATGCCATCACTGCTTCAGGCATTGACGCCACGGGCGCTCCCGCTCGGCCGAAGACCACCCGACGGCCAGATGCGTAATCCATCGCGACAATCCACGCTTCGGGGCGGTGCGGCCACGAGCGATCACCGGCGGCGTGAGCCACCAAGTCACCTATGCCGCCGAGTTCACGAGCGCCTGGCGGCAGCAGGGACGCGAGCACCGCTGTTGCAGGTACCTGCCCGGGGTGCTTGATGCTCTCACCCAGAAGCCGGGGAGAACCGGGAACAAAGACGCGGGGCATGGCCGGCTTGTGACCACCGGTGACGACTTCGGGATCAAATGCATACCCCGCCAGAGGCCCTTCAACGACGGATTCGTTGCCATACTGCTGGCGAAGTTGCGTGACCGTCACACCATGACTGAGCAGCGCAGCCAAAACAGATCCCGCAGACGTGCCCACGATCACGTCCACGTCGGCCGCCGAAAATCCGTAACGCTCCTCCATGGCATGCAAGGCGCCTACCGCCCAGGTGCCACCCAGCACACCGCCGCCACCGAGGACGAGGCCACGTCGCACGGTCATGCGCGCTCCTGAGGCACTGCGCGAAGGCGACGTCGTTCCTCGCACCTCTCGAGAAGTTCCATGCGGGCATCATGAAGGCAGGACACAAGCACGTCTAAATCAGGAAGAGCATCGCGATCGGCGAAAAGTCCGAGGTAAACGCCACCGTCGTAGGACGTCAGTCCGATGCTGAGGGCCTGCCCAATGCCGAGTGGTACGACCGGGTATGCCGCGGTCATGCGTGCACCGGCCGCATACAGCGGATGCTGTGGTCCGGGCACGTTGGTAATGACGAGGTTGTACACGCGCCGCGTGAGCGATGCACCCAGACGTGCACCGAGAGCGTGCAACGTTGGAGGCCCGAAGCCAGCGATGTCGGCGATGTTGCTCGCCCCGACGAAGTGGTCGTTCTCCTCGAGCTGGGCCATCTGGTAACTCACCTGCTGCACCCGCACGGCCGGATCCGGTTCGCCGACCGGTAGATCGACGATGGTGGCGGCCACCTTGCTACCCAGGGAGTCACCCTCATGCGTGGGAATCGCGATGCTGACGGGGAGCATGGCGCGCAGAACATCGCCTTGACTCACACCTTGCCCGCGCGCGAGCAGCCACGAACGCAACCCGCCAGAGAGCACCGCGAGGATGGCGTCGTTGACCGTGCCCCCCAACACGGTGCGAACCTGCTTCACATCCGCCAGTGGCATGTCGATGCTCGCGAAGCGTCGTTGGGCACCGATTTCGACGTTGAGCGGACTTGCCGGCGTGGGACGGGCCACCGCGGCAACTGTTGACAGGGCGCTCCCGACCTTGCCTCCCACCCGCTGAGCGATCGAGGTGGCATCCGATCCGGCCTTGCGCAATGCGTCGATGGCCGCGCCGGGCCGAGCAGCAATCTCGGCGACGGCCTCGGTCAGCAGCTCAACTCCACTGGGCTCACGTCGTGCCTGCCACGTATCCCCCGGACTTGCAGGCACCTCCGGTGTTTCGTCGAGCAGCACCTGCGCGATGTCCACGGCAGACACCCCATCGACCAGCGCCTCATGCGTCTTGCTGACGATGGCGACCTGACCGTCCTGCAGACCTTCGATGAGATACAGCTCCCACAGCGGTCGGTCGCGGTCGAGCCGACGGCTGATGATGCGCGCGACGAGCTCGTCAAGCTGCTCGCGGGTGCCCGGCTTGGGCAAAGCTGATCTTCGAACGTGGTACGTGATGTCAAAGTCCTCGTCGTCGACCCACACCGGCCGCGCGACACCGAAAGGAATATTGCGCACCCGCTGGCGATAGCGCGGCACGAACGGCAGCCGCTGACGAACCAGGCGAATCAGCTGATCGAGGTCCAGGCCGCCTTCCGGCGGTGTGAATATGGCAAGGCCACCGGCGTGCATAGGGGTGGTCTCACGATCAAGAAAGAGGAACGAGGCATCCAAAGCCGTCAGTCGACTCGGCATCTGGCCTCCCTCGTAAGCCGCGGGTTGTCAGTCTCCCACGACCTGCCTGGCCAACAAACGCATCGCCCTGCTGACCCCGGATCTGCTGGCTCGCTCCGAGAGCGTGCCCCCGTGCGCCCAACATCTCGCCAAAGTCCGCTCATCGTCGGGGACAGCCACCGCAGGGGCATCGATTCCCAGTGCTCGCACGGTGTCCACCCATGCGGACGCGCCTCGCCCCGCACGCGTGTGCACGAGCGTCCGTGGCGCACCCGGGGGAAGGTCACCCCATGCGCTTGCCAACCGCGCGGCCCCATGAGCAGAACTCCGTGCCACCACCACGACGTGGTCGGCGATCGTGAGCGCCGACAGCGATGCGGCATTGCGTCGACGGGACCATGGCGCATCCCCATCAACGTCCTCAATGCTTGCACCCACATCCACCACCGTGACGTCAAAGCTCGCCCGCATGCTTTCCCACAGCGACTCAAGATGTGCGGAACGCAGTTCGGGCCAGTGATCTGTCGATCCGATCCCGGTCAGTACCGCCAGGGTTGGGGACACCTGGGTGCAGAACTCCGCGACATCAATTTCCTCTCGACCATCGAGAGATCGGCAGGCCGCCAAAATTCCCGGCGCCTGAACGCCAAGTGCCATACCAATCGATGGAGCGTACGTGTCAGCATCAATGAGGCACACGCGCCGCTGCATGCCTGCGAGCGCATCGGCTAGTCCGAGCGCCACCGTCGTTCGTCCGGGCGCACCGTGCGGCCCCCATACGACAATCACGTGTCCACATCGCATCGGGCGGGGCGCGTCGATGATGTGGACCACA
>Ga0114960_10000445_pt1 | contig 34885 bp, 26 predicted proteins | sample C_130625_MF_Meta_FD_92637 | JGI IMG/M metagenome (GOLD analysis project Ga0114960, IMG submission 92637) | Freshwater microbial communities from Lake Croche, Canada to study carbon cycling - C_130625_MF_MetaG | ecosystem: Environmental > Aquatic > Freshwater > Lake | place: Lake Croche, Canada...
AATGGCATTACAAACGCTGCAATAATACTTACAAGCATTAATGCTATATTGATGTAATTAACCTTGTTTTCTTTTTGCAATTCCATTTTAAAACTTTTAAGTACAAGACAAAATTACTTAAAATTGGAGATATTATTACTAGTTAAAACCTTTTAATATTGCTTTTTCTTTCATTGATTTATTTACTGCTGATCCAAAGTCATCCTTTACTTCTCCGTTTGCTGGATTGCGATTTATTTTAGAAATAAAGACCTCTCTTTGTTTCCCTAATTCTTGAATTTCAGCTTGAATTCTAGCTCTTTCTGCTGTTTTAGCATTAATTAATGCAGCTTTTTCCTCAGGCCCCATACCTTGTAACTCTTCTGGCAATTGATCTTCCTTTAACTCCAAAATTTTAGTAGAATCAGCTTGAAAAGCATCTACTACATCCCAAGAAGCGTTATTGTAAGCAGACTTAGATTTTACTAGTGCTCTTTCTGAAGCAATATTAGAACCAAGATTAAGAGCATTTTTGTCCTCAATACCTTGATTGCTCTTCTTCATAACACCTTGTTCACCATACCACATGTAGGTGGTATTGAGGTTCTTGTTGAGTTGAATGATTTGATCATCATAAGGCGTTGGAATAGCTGCTATTTTAGCATCAGAATTTATATTAAAATAGGCTCCATTTGAACATGTAGCGCCATCTTTCCATGATTCCTTAACCCCTTGTTGATATTCACCACAATATATGGTATTGATAAATACACCTCTGTTTTTAGCAATAGTACAAATTGACTTATAATTCACTGGACCTTGATTAAAAGGCTCGTTACCTGCTATATAGATCAATAATAAATCATTCGGATCTCTTGACCAAACTAATTCTTGTAAAGATTTTTCAATTGCAGCAGCACAATACTCTTCACCGCCATTGGTGCGAAGGGCAAATAATTTCTCAGAAACTAAATCCAAATCAGAGGTAAAATTAGTTTGCAACCTAACATAATTTTTATCACTTATTTCTGAATTCCCATAATCATAAACAGCAATTTCTAGGACAGGTGCAACACCATTAAATTTTAAAGAGCTCGCTTCATTTACGATCGCCCACAAACGTGATTTAGCTTGTTCGATGAGTCCGTCCATACTATTTGAAGCATCTATTAAAAGTGCCAATTGAACTTTTCTTGGTGGTTTATTTTGTGCATTCAAACAAGTAATACTTGAGATAAGGAAAAGTGTTAAAAAAATATTTTTCATAAAATAAATGTTAGTTTTTTTTGAATACAACTTTACTTGAAAAGAGTTCAATTGATTTTCAATTATTTTTTAAAATACGACAGTGCTAATTGATAAGAGCTTAGACCAAAACCAAAGATACATCCCACACATACAGGAGAAATAAAAGATTCATGACGAAAAGATTCTCTGCCTGATATATTAGAAATATGCACCTCAATCACAGGTGTTTCAATTGCAGCGATACAATCTCTCAAGGCAATACTGGTATGGGTATAAGCTCCAGCATTCAAGATTATCCCATCCACTTTTGCATCCTGAAGGCAGTTAATTAATGCTCCCTCAATATTAGATTGGAAATAAGTCAATTCATGTGAGGTTTCCGATTGCAAAGAAGCAAAATAAGAATCGAAGGATTCATTTCCATATATATTTGTCTCACGCGCGCCAATTAAGTTTAAATTTGGGCCATTAACAATTAAAATTTTCATACTTGTCGAATTGGAACCGCTATATTAAGGAATTTGTTTCATACCTAAAAATAGAAAAAGGTTTGGCTGAGAATTCTATTTTTGCCTATCAACGAGATGTAGCCAAGTTAAGCGTATTCAGTGAAGGAAGAGAAAAGTCTGCCATTGAACTCACGCATAAGGACTTAAGCGAATTTATTGCCATTTTATATGACCTTGGACTTAGTGCTCGATCGCAAGCGAGAGTTATTTCAGGCATAAAACAATTTTATTCTTTTTTAATATTAGAGGGTCATTTGAAAGAAGATCCGAGTGAATTAATTGAGCAGCCAAAAATTGGACTTAAACTTCCAGAGGTATTAACCATTGAGGAAATTGATCAATTAATTGCTGCCATTGATATGAGTAAAACCGAAGGGCATCGAAATCGAGCCATCTTGGAAACTTTGTACAGTTGTGGTTTAAGGGTTTCAGAATTAGTTGCTTTGCGTTTCTCCGATTTATATTTTGACGAGGGATTTATTAGAGTAATCGGAAAAGGAAACAAAGAACGATTGGTTCCAGTATCTCCAAGCGTTGAAAAAGAGATTAAAATTTACAATGACCACATTAGAAGACATCAAAATATAATGAAGGGAGATGAAAATGTTGTTTTTTTAAATAGACGAGGGGCCAAATTAACACGCGTGATGATTTTTACTATCATCAAACAACTTGCAGAGGCTATTGGATTAAAAAAAAATATATCACCTCACACTTTCAGACATTCCTTTGCAACGCATTTAATAGAGGGGGGCGCCAATTTGAGGGCTATTCAAGAAATGCTTGGACATGAATCCATAACGACAACAGAAATTTATACGCATTTAGATCAAAGATTTCTTAAGGAAGCAATACTCTCCTATCATCCAAGAAATGCTGAATCTTAATAGGCGATTAAAGCATTAATTGCTTCGAGTAAGCGTTCTTGAGGCAAGAATAACTTTTCTAAATCTACCGCAAAGGGAACAGGAGTATCTATCGAAGCTACTCTTTTTACAGGAGCATCTAAAGACTTGAAACAATTTTCTGTAATCAGCGCAGAGATTTCTCCACCAATTCCACCGATCATACAATCTTCATGCAAAACGATAACTTTTCCTGTCTTTTCTACTGCACGATAAATTGCTTCAGTATCCAAAGGAAGCAAAGTGCGTAAATCCAATATTTCAGCACTAATATTCGGCAAACTATTGACTGCATCAATTGCCCAATGGACCCCTGCACCATAAGTAATAATGCTTAGATCATTCCCTTCAGCTGCGACTGCGGCCTTTCCTATTTCTGTGGTATAATAAGAACTTGGAACATCCCCTTTCAAACTTCGATACAACATTTTATGTTCGAAAAATAAAACTGGATTTGGATCTTCGATTGCTGCATTTAACAATCCCTTTGCGTCAACTGGATTGGAGGGGTACACCACTTTTAGTCCGGGAGTATGGACGAACCAAGCTTCATTACTTTGAGAATGAAACGGTCCAGCTGCAGAACCAGCACCTGTAGGCATTCTGATAACAACATCTGCATTTTGGCCCCATCTCCAATGAATTTTAGCCAAATTATTAATGATTTGATTGAAACCACAAGTAACAAAATCAGCAAATTGCATTTCAACGACGGCTTTCATTCCTGCTATAGAGAGGCCTAAACCAGCACCAATAATAGCCGATTCGCACAAAGGAGTATTTCTCACGCGATCTTTACCAAACTTTTCCAACATTCCTTCGGTGACCTTAAATGCACCACCATAAGCTGCGATGTCTTGTCCCATGATGATTAATTCTGGAAATTTTTCCATGGATTGATTCAAAGATTCCTGAATGGCATCAATAAATCTTAGTTCGTTTTTTGCATCTGTCCCAACAGTTGCTGTATATTCAAAAGGCGCATAAACATCGTTTAATTCAGCGCTTAAATCAGGAATAATAGCGGCTTGACTATTCGCTTCATCAAATGATTCGTGAATATGTTGTTTAATTTCAGATTTTAATTCGGCATCATAAGCATCCGTTAAAATTCCTTCAGACTTTAAAAATTGCTCGTAATTAGTTATTGGATCTCTTTTCTCCCATTCATCTTGAAGTCCTACAGGATAATATTTTGTTCCAGATGCTTCTTCATGTCCTCGCATTCTGAAGGTCATCAATTCTAAAAGCACCGGTTTGGGATCTACACGAATTTCAGCATTAATGGTCCGAACTGCGCGAATTACCTCTAGGATATTATTTCCATCGACTTGCACCGCTTTCATACCATACCCTATTCCTTTATCAATAAATTGTTTGCATTTAAATTGTTCAGTAGAAGGGGTTGATAAGCCCCAAGAATTATTCTCAACACAAAAAATAACGGGCAAATCCCAAACTGCCGCAACATTTAGCGACTCATGAAAATCACCTTCAGAGGCACCGCCATCGCCTGTAAAAACAAGTGTCGATTTTTTTTCTTTTTTTATTTTATGTGATAAAGCTATTCCATCTGCAATCCCCAATTGCGGACCAAGATGCGATATCATTCCAACTATTTTATAGTCTTGCGTTCCGAAATGAAAGGAACGATCTCTACCTTTTGTAAATCCTGCAGCTTTCCCTTGAAATTGAGCAAATAATCTAGTTAGTGGAATATCTCGAGTGGTAAAAACACCAAGATTTCGGTGCATAGGCAATATATATTCCTCCTTATCCATGGCATAAGCAGTTCCAACTGAAATGCCTTCTTGTCCCCAGCCAGAAAACCATTTGGTAATTTTTCCTTGGCGCAGCAAGATCAACATTTTTTCCTCAATCAATCGAGGCGTAATTAATTTTTTGTAAATGTCTAGTAACTCAGTAGATTCAAATCCAGTTGTGTCAAATTCAATTTTATGTTTATCCAAAACTTTCACAGGAATTAATTTATTTACAAAATTATTCAATTTAACACTTCAATGGAAGGATAAAAAAAAAATATTTCAACAAATCAAAAATTCAATTCAAAAAAAAAGCCCACAAATAGTGGGCTTAACTTTTATATAAGTTGATAATTAAACCAAACCTTGATCAATCATTGAATCGGCAACTTTCACAAAACCTGCAATATTAGCTCCTTTTACATAATCAACAAATCCATTAGCATCTGATCCATATTGAACACAAGCACTGTGGATAGAAACCATGATTCCGTGAAGTCTTTGATCAACTTCTTCAGCAGGCCAAGACAAACGCAAGGAATTTTGAGACATCTCCAAACCGGAAGTTGCTACTCCACCTGCATTTGAGGCTTTACCTGGAGCGAAAAGTATTTTTGCTGCTAAGAATTCAGAAATAGCTTCAGGTGTTGAAGGCATATTTGCTCCTTCAGCAACACAAGTAACGCCATTAGAAAGCAACATTTTAGCTTCGTCACCATTCAACTCATTTTGAGTAGCACATGGAAGGGCAATATCAACCTTAACTTCCCAAGGTCTTTTACCAGCAACAAATTTAGCTGATGGGTATTTAGAAATATATTCAGAAATTCTTCCTCTTTTTACATTTTTAATTTCCATTACAAATGCTAATTTTGCTGCATCAATTCCTTCAGCATCGTAAATGTAGCCTTCAGAATCTGAAAGCGTCACCACTTTAGCGCCTAATTGAGTTGCTTTTTCACAAGCATATTGAGCAACATTACCTGAACCAGAAACAGCTACAACTTTTCCATTAAAAGAATCGTTTTTTGTAGCAAGCATTTCTTTTGCAAAATAAACAGTTCCATAACCTGTAGCTTCTGGACGAATCAAAGACCCTCCCCAATTTCTTGCTTTACCCGTTAAAACACCTGTAAATTCATTTCTAATTCTTTTATATTGACCAAACATATAACCAATTTCTCTTCCACCAACTCCGATATCTCCGGCTGGAACATCAGTATCAGCTCCAATATGTCTAGATAATTCAGTCATAAATGATTGACAAAATTTCATTACTTCATTGTCGGATTTTCCTTTAGGATCAAAATCAGATCCGCCTTTACCACCACCCATAGGAAGTGTAGTAAGAGAGTTTTTGAAAATTTGTTCAAATCCTAAAAACTTCAAAATGGATAAATTAACTGAAGGATGAAAACGCAAACCACCTTTGTAAGGTCCTATTGCAGAGTTAAATTCAACACGATAACCACGATTTACTTGAATATTTCCATTGTCATCTAACCAAGGAACTCTAAAAATAATGGTTCTTTCTGGCTCAACGATCCTTTCTAAAATCTTTGCCGATTTGTATTTAGGATGTGCCTCCATAAAAGGAATGACCGCTTCAGCTACTTCATGCACCGCTTGAAGGAATTCTGACTCATGAGAATTCTTAGCTTTAACAGCTATCATGAAATCTTCGATTTGTTTTTTATACATATTAGACATGTTAGTTGGTTTGACGTTTATTGGCGCAAATGTAATAAGTTTTTTTAGCCAAATAACCAATATTTATCAACAAATTATTAGTGTCAAAAATACACTAACACTTACTTGAAATACTTGGTTCAATAAATATTTCATTTTTTTACGCTTTTTGATTAAATTTGGTCACTTATAAAGGCAACCTCTAACTAAGATTGTCGTAAAAGCATTGAACTTAATAAAACAAACATGATTTCTATACTATTGAAATATACTAAGTCCCTTTTATTTCTTGCCTTAACTATTGTTACCATTGAGGCGAACGCTCAAGTTCAATTGTGCTTAGGTCAAGATGCTACTGTTTGTCCAGGACAAACTGTTACCATTACCAATTGTAATGCAACAACCAATCCCGTAGCTGGTTTATATCTTAATGCACCTACCAATGTGAGTTTATCAGATGACTCTTGGTCTGCAGCTGTAAATGTTGGATTTCCCTTTAGTTTTTATGGAAGTACTTACAACCAATGTGTAATTGGTTCCAATGGTTTAATTTCCTTTAATCTCGCTAATGCAAGTGGTTATTGCCCCTGGTCTTTGGGTGGAGTTGGTGCTTTACCAAGTGCTGGCTTTGCATCCGCAAAGAATTCCATAATGTTGACTTATCAAGATATCAATCCTTCCCTTGGTGGACAAATTCAATATCAATGTATTGGTACGGCACCCAATAGAAGATTTGTAGTGCTTTACAAGAATGTATTTATGTTTAGTTGTACTTCTCAGTGTAACTATATGGCAATTATATTATATGAAACTACGAATGTATTTGAGTTACATATTGGTAACAAGCCTTTGTGTTCTACATGGAATGGTGGTCTAGCAATTCAGGGATCAGAGAATAACCCCGGAACTTTGGCGCACATCACACCAGGAAGAAACAATACACAATGGTCAGCCAATCAAGATGGTAGACGATTTACACCAACAGCTCCCTCCAACACTGCTACTTACAGCATGGCACAAATTCCTTATTTAATAGCCACAAGTTCAGGGACTAATTTTCTTTGGGCAAATACTTTAGGTCAAACTTTTCCTTACAACAATGGTGTTTTAAATGTTGCCCCAGTGCCTGCGGGTACCACAGGATATTTCCTATCAGCGTCAGCATGTAATACAAGTATTGGTTCCATTACTACTGACACCACATGGTTAACCGTTGGTAATCCTTCAGTTACTACCTCAGCTATTCCAGATATTTGTTCACAAGGTCTTGGTTCTGTTACCGCAATACCCGGAGCATTATCCACGCCACCCTACAATATTACATGGACACCAGGCGGAGCTACTACGGCTACAGTCAACAACTTGACAGCAGGTACCTATACCGTTAACATGTTAGATGCGAGTGGATGTCTTGCTATAGGAACCGCAGTGGTTGGAGACACACCAGCATCATACAGTGGCTCTACAACTATAGTTTCTTGTGCCGGTGGCAATGATGGAACAGCTACGGCCAACATAATTCCTGCTGCAGCAGCTACCACGTATCAATGGAGCAATGGACAGACTACTCAAACCGCTGTTGGACTTACCGCAGGGGCTTATAATTGTATTGTATCTTCCAATACAGGTTGTTCGGATACGGTTTTTTTAACAGTTACTGAGATACCTGGTTTAACATTAAGCGTGCTAAATCAAGTCGATGCCAATTGTAATTCAATCAATAACGGTTCAGCAACAATAACGGCACAACTTGGAACGGCACCTTACATTTATAATTGGAATAATTCCATTTCAACAACCAATACCGCTAATGATTTAGGCGCTGGATTACAGACTATAGTTGTTCAAGATGCCTTAGGTTGTGTAGCTACTATTACCTTAACCATAAACGAGCCATCGCCTCTTAATATTTCTGTGATTACCCCTGACACAATGATTTGTCCAGAAGCATCAATTAACCTTACCGCAATAGGCACAGGTGGATCTTCTCCTTACATCTATACTTGGACAGAAAATGGTAATTATCACAGTGTTGGTCAAACAACATTGGTAGATCCTGCCAATTCAAATACGCAATATTGTTTGACTTTAAGTGAGCAATGTGGATCGCCAACTACCAATGCATGTTTGACAATTACTTTTCCAACGCCAATAGTACCTGGTGTTACTCCAAACATTCCAATCGCTTGTATGCCTGGAGCGTTTATATTCAGTAACACATCTCAAAATGCGATTGAAACAGCGCAAACAGTTTATAATTTTTCAAATGGTGATGTTCAAACAGCAGTTGGCACACAAGATGTTGCTAACACCTTTCCTCTTCCTGGGTTGTATAGCGTAAACATGATTACTACTTCTATTTACGGATGCGTTTATTCTGGATCGGTATCCAACATTGTTGAAGTGACACCCATACCTACAGCAGATTTTACCTTATCAAAAAATCCTGCTACATGGTTTGAGACATCTATTCAAACCAGTGATAATTCACAAGGAAATATTGTAGATTGGCAATGGTCGAGTGTTGGTGCTGTATCTGTAATTGAAAACAGTTCATCCGCTATTGTAACCTATCCTGAAGGCGTAGTGGGTCATTATCAAATAATGTTAATTGTTACTACAGCGCAAGGTTGTTCTGATTCTGCTATGGTTGATGTTGAAATTATTCCAGATGTTGTTTTTTATGCTCCGAATACTTTTACGCCAGATGACGATGAGCACAACCAAACTTGGTATATATATGTGGAAGGAATTGACCAACAAAGTTTTGATTTAAAAGTATATGACCGTTGGGGAGAGATTATTTGGGAGAGTCATGATACTCATGCCGAATGGGATGGTACCTATAATGGTAAACTCGTTACTTCTGGAGTTTATAATTGGACTGCTTGGTACAAAGAGAAAGACAATGACGGCAAGAAGGTATTGAATGGATATATTAATGTTTTGAGATAATAATCATGGGTAAAAATTATTTTATTGGCTTACTTTTCTTTGCTATTTTACTTTCATCATGTGATGTATTAACTCAAATTCCGAAAATAAATCTTAAACAAAATTTAAATACGGTTCTTCCTGTCACTGCTCCTGCATTAAGTAATGAAGAAGTGATTTCTGGATTAAAAGAAGCATTGAATGTTGGTATTAAAAATGCAAGTTCCTTAACATCGATTACAGATGGATTTTTAAAAAACGAAGCCATTCGTTTGCCTTTTCCTCCGGACGCTATTAAAGTAAAAGAAAAAGCTTTAAATCTTGGACTTAACAATCAAGTAGAAAAGTTTGAAACTACTCTTAATCGTGCTGCTGAAGAAGCGACCAAAGAAGCTTTACCTATCTTTATCGATGCCATTAAAAATATGTCCGTGCAAGATGGTTTTGCTATTTTAAAAGGCGGTGATGGAGCAGCAACAAAGTATTTGAAAGACCAAACGACCTCTGCACTTTTCACAGCATTTCTTCCAAAGGTGAAAGAAGCAACTGCAAAGGTTAAATTGACTGAGTATTGGAATCCTATTTTAACCAAATATAATACTGCTGCAAGCTTAACGGGTGGCACGAAAATAAATCCAGATTTAGATGCCTTCATTACACAGAAAGCAATTGAAGGATTATTCCATATGATTGCTATAGAAGAAAATAAAATTCGTGTTGATCCTTTGGCTCGCGTTAGTGATTTGCTTGCTAAAGTATTTGGAAGTCTAAACAAATAACTTGAATACTTTTCCTCCAACAGAATTGGTCCTCGACAAACAAGGAAAAGTATATCATCTTGGAATTTCTCCTGATGCATTAGCTGAAAAAATAATATTAGTGGGCGACCCTGATCGTGTCGCTCTGGTATCTTCCTTATTCGACTCCCTAGAATTTAAGTCTCAGAACAGAGAATTTGTTTGTCATACAGGATACTTCAAAGGAAAGCGCATTACGGCCTTATCAACAGGAATTGGAACAGACAATATTGATATTACGATAAATGAATTAGATGCTTTAGCAAATATTGATTTAAAAACAAGGACAGAGTTTCCCAATAAAACAAGTTTGGAAATTGTTAGAATAGGTACCTGCGGTATCCTGCAAAAATCTATTCCATTGCACAGTTATATCATAAGTGACTATGCTTTAGGTTTGGACAACGTGGCTCACTTTTATCAAATTGAATACAGCGAAAAAGAACTTTATCTTCAGGAACAACTTAGTGAATTCCTAAATTTACCCAAGGCAATTGTACCATATGTCGCTTCTGGTGACGAAACCATAGCCCATAGATTACAATCCTCTAATTCGTTTTCGGGAATCACGGTAACTGCATCAGGTTTTTATGGACCACAGGGCAGGCAATTAAGATTAAAAAATAGCACTGAAAATCTTCAATTAAAGTTAGGTCAATTCAATATGAATGGCTTACTCGTTTGTAATTTTGAAATGGAAAGTTCCGCCTTATTTATTTTAGGAAAAGCTTTAGGACACCGATGTTCAACTATATGTTTGGGAATTGCCAATCGACCCAATCTAGAATTCTCCAAAGAGCATGCTACAGAAATGAAAGAACTCATTTTGCACGTCCTTGAGAAAATATAAATTACTTTAAAAGTTTATCGATTGTAATATGAAGATTTAAGCCTCTCAACGCTTGACCTTGTGCAATTATATTGCCTTCACCATCTATTAAAAAGGCGCTTGGGATAGAAGTTACACCATAAAGGGCGGAGACTTTACCTTCTTTATCAATACCATGATTTTTCCAAATCAATTTATCCTTTCCAATGGCACTCTTCCATGCTGTCACTTCTCGATCAAGAGAAACACTAAACACTTCAAATCCCTTTGCATTAATAAATATTTGTGATTTGTACTTGGAGTAAGCATCTGTAACGTTTGGACTTTCCTCACGACATGGGCCACACCAGGAAGCCCAAAAGTCAATGAGCACTAATTTTCCTTTTAATTTTGAAAGCTTAATTAATTTTCCATTTGGAGCTTCAAGAATAATCTCAGGAGCAGTTGTTTTTGAAGGAAGCGTTTGCTCCTTATTAAAACAAAAACCGACACAGAAAAGACTTAGCAGCAGCCCAGTAAAAACAATTAGATTGATTTTAGACTTCATTAACCTATCCTTCTAATATCAGCACCGATATTATTCAATCGAATCTCAATATCTTGATAACCACGATCAATTTGTTCAATATTATGAATAGTACTTTTACCTTCGGCAGAAAGGGCTGCGATTAGAAGTGATACGCCAGCACGAATATCAGGAGATGTCATACTTATTCCCTTCAAAGAATGCTCTCTATTCATTCCGATTACAGTTGCTCTGTGTGGATCACACAAAATTATTTGCGCACCCATATCAATCAATTTATCTACAAAAAAGAGTCTTGATTCAAACATTTTTTGATGAATCAAAACAGAACCTTTAGCTTGAGATGCCACTACCAAAATAATAGATAATAAATCTGGTGTAAATCCTGGCCAAGGGGCATCATAAATAGTTAAAATAGAGCCATCGATAAATGTTTCGATCTCATAATGTTCTTGAGCTGGAATATAAATATCGTCACCCCTTCTTTCCAATTTAATCCCCAATCTTCTGAACACGTTTGGAATGATTCCTAAATTGTCCCAACTAACATCTTTAATGGTAATTTCTGATTTTGTCATGGCTGCCAAACCGATGAAACTTCCAATTTCAATCATGTCAGGAAGCACCCGATGAAAACAACCTTTCAATTCCTTCACTCCTTCGATATGTAGCATGTTTGAAGCGATACCAGTAATTTTGGCACCCATAGAATTCAACATCTTACATAATTGCTGAATATAAGGTTCGCAGGCAGCATTATAAAAAGTTGTCTTCCCTTCCGCTAAAACTGCAGCCATAAGGATATTTGCCGTTCCGGTTACGGAAGCTTCATCTAAATGAATGTAGGCCCCCTTTAATTTTTTTGCTTCAACAGAATAAAAATGTTCCCCTGCATCATAATTAAATTTAGCTCCTAACAAGGCAAATCCCTCAAAATGAGTATCCAAACGACGACGACCAATTTTATCTCCTCCAGGTTTTGGAATAAAACCTTTACCATATCTTGCCAGTAATGGGCCTACGATCATAATAGACCCTCGTAATGAAGAAGCACGTGACTTAAAATCCTCACTCGCTAGATAATCAAAATCAATTTCTTTAGCCTGAAAAATATAAGTTCCTTTTTCAACTTTCTCCACTTTAACCCCCATTGCTTGAAGCAAGGAAATTAATTTCACTACATCAACAATGTCAGGAACATTAGATATGGTTACTTTTTCAGCCGTTAATAGAGGAGCACACAATACTTGAAGCGCTTCATTTTTCGCTCCTTGAGGAGTAAGTTCTCCTTTAAGTGGTTTTCCACCAAAAATCTCAAATGATGCCATTACTTATCTTTTTATAAATTTCTTTTTTTGTTTCTGCTTGAAATTGGGACGATTCACTGGTTTCTTATTTAATCCCATAACTTTTAAAAGCGTACTGGTGTGAACTAATTCATCTGGATTTTCTAAGACCAATTCTCCATTCGACAATTCTTTAAGGTGATCTGCAATTACATTATTTTCAACAGCATCATTGTTGTGTGCTAAATACTGTTTTTTCATAAAATTCGCCATCGTATTTTTTAAATACTCCTTCTCTTTCTCATCTTTAATATCTTTAGAGTCCACCAAAATGGTCTGGGTATATTTTCCATAATGACCATACTTAATAGTGCCTTTTGGATACGCCATGCGCATTGGTTTTTCATTTAAGGTCTCTGGCATTGGGATTTCATAAGGTGAGTCAACATCGAGCATAAAATCAGACATCACGAATAAATGCGTCCATAATTTATGACGGTAATCATCCACATCTCTCAAGTGGGGATTTAATTGTCCCATCACTTCGATAATTGCAATTGCGGCTCTATTGCGTTCTTTTTTATCCTCAATCTCCATTGCGTGAGCAATCATATTTTGGACATTTCTACCATATTCTGGCAGAATTAACTTCCCACGTGTTGTATTATATTCCATGATTTAATTTTTATTTTCTAGGATGTTACCTAAAGCATTATTATAAATTTCTTTTGCTTCAGCAATGAAACCAAAATGCTCTTCATCAATCTGCATTTTTCCTTTAGTTACATGTCCAAGCAAGGTCATATTCACATTCTGTGTTAGCATAAATTCAATAAAGGCATCTTCATCATCTTCCGTTACCGTAGCAACTACCCTACCCTGTCCTTCACCAAATAAGAAAGCATCTACCCGAATTTCAGAATCTGTTAGGATATCAAAACCAAGATTTCCAGGTAGTGACATTTCAACTAAGGTAACATAAAGTCCACCATCGGAAACATCGTGCACGGCATTTACCAATTTTTCCTTGATTAATAATTGAACGGTTGCTTGCATTTCGAATTCCTTTTCCAAATCAAAGTAAGGAGCCGGTGATGCTTTGACACCAAGATAAGTAGCGAGATACTCAGACGATGAAATATCGTTATGATATTCACCAATTAAGAATATCAAATCTCCTTTACCTTTAAAATCAAGGGTCATCACATTATCTTTATTGGGAACGATTCCTATCATTCCAATAGTAGGAGTAGGGAAAACAGGAACTTCTTTTCCATTGATTACAGATTGATTATAGAAAGAAACATTACCGCCAGTAACGGGAGTAGAGAACTTAATACATGCTGCACTCATTCCTTTAATTGCACCAACAAATTGCCAGTAAGATTCGGGATTGTAAGGATTACCAAAGTTCAAACAATTTGTTATTGCAGAGGGTATTCCACCTGAACAAACAATGTTTCTAGCGGCTTCAGCAACTGCGATCATTGTCCCAATTTCTGGATCAGCATTAACAAAACGAGAATTACAATCAACTGTTAAACTCAGACCTTTCTCTGTTCCATTGATAAAAACAATACCTGCGTCAGAAGGCCTATTGGTAGTCATTGTTCGCGCTCCAACCATGGAATCATATTGTTCATAGATCCATTTTTTAGATGCGATATTAGGTAGCGCTAGCATTTTAAATGCTAATTCTTTAAGATTTTTCGGTTGTTCGATTGCGTTGATGTCAAACTTTTTAAATTCTTTATAGTAAGCAGGTTCCGAATACTCTCTCTTATATTGAGGAGCTCCTCCTCCAAGTACCAATGATTCTGCTGGAACATCACCTACCAGTTGATCATGCATATAATAACGAATACGTCCAGTTTCAGTTACTTTCCCAATCTCTGCAGCATGCAAATCCCATTTATCAAAAATAGCCTTCACTGTTTCCTCCTCCCCTTTTCTAACTACAACAAGCATTCTCTCTTGTGATTCAGACAAAAGAATTTCATAGGGAAGCATATTATCTTGTCTCGTTGGAACTAAATCGAGATTAATCTCCATACCAACATTTCCAGCAGCAGACATCTCACAAGTAGAGCAAGTAATTCCTGCTGCACCCATATCTTGCATTCCAACAATTGCATTAGTTGTAGCCAATTCCATTGTTGCCTCGAGTAATAATTTTTCCATAAAAGGATCACCTACTTGAACCGAAGGCAAATCATTCGCTGAATCTTCTGTAATATCTTTTGAAGCAAATGCCGCACCTGCAATTCCATCTTTTCCTGTAGCTGAACCAACAATAAAGACAGGATTTCCAGGACCTTTCGCGGTGGCAGAAATTATTTTCTTCGTATCAATTATTCCAGCTGAAAAAGCATTTACTAAGGGATTGGTATTGTAGGATTCATCAAAAAAGACTTCGCCTCCAACAATTGGAATACCAAAGGCATTTCCATAATCTCCGATACCTTTTACCACTCCTTTTACCAACCACTTGGTTCTAGCCTCTTCGATATTTCCAAAACGCAAGGAATTCAATTGAGCAATAGGTCTTGCTCCCATAGTAAAAATATCACGGTTGATTCCACCCACACCTGTTGCTGCACCTTGATAAGGTTCTAAAGCACTAGGGTGATTATGAGATTCAATTTTAAATACACATCCCAATCCGCCTCCAATATCAACCAAACCAGCGTTCTCTTCCCCTGCTTTAATTAACATATGTGGACCATCCTTAGGCAATGTTTTTAACCAAAGGATAGAATTTTTATAAGAACAATGTTCAGACCACATCACTGAATAAATTGCAGTTTCTGTAAAATTCGGTGTGCGACCAAGAATTTCTTTGATCATTTCAAACTCATCGGCTCTTAGACCTAATTCAATTGCTTGTTCAAGCGTAGCCTCAATTTGCAAGGTGTTTTCCATATATATTTTTTGCATTACAAAAGTAGCGATTATATTATGAAAATAAAGAGAAATCACAATGTTTAACAAGCATTTTTCAACAAGTAAAAAAGTATGATTTATTATTATCAAAACTCAAACAGATAAATTGCATTTTTTAAAAGCAAAACGAACAGCAATTTGATCAATTTTCATTAATTTTGTTCTCTAAAATTAAAGGTATGAATTATGATGTCATTGTTCTAGGAAGTGGTCCTGGAGGTTATGTTACCGCTATACGCGCTTCACAATTAGGTCTTAAAACGGCTATTGTTGAACGTGAATCACTTGGAGGAGTTTGCTTAAATTGGGGATGTATTCCAACGAAGGCTTTAATAAAAAGCGCCAATGTTTTTGAATATTTGAATCATGCAGCGGATTATGGAATCACTGTAAAGGATGCGAAAGTAGATTTTGGAGCCATGGTGAAAAGAAGTCGTGATGTTGCCAATGGCATGAGTACTGGTATTCAGTTCTTAATGAAGAAGAATAAAATTGATGTTCTTAAAGGAAATGGTAAAATTGCTGCCGGAAAATCTATAATTGTAACGGACGAATCAGGTCTTGCTAAAACTTACACTGCAGCAAAAGCGGTAATCATTGCCACCGGATCTCGTTCTCGTGAGTTGCCAAATCTTCCACAAGATGGACAGAAAATCATAGGCTACAGACAAGCAATGACTTTGACAACACAACCCAAAAGAATGGTGATTGTTGGTTCAGGGGCTATTGGAATAGAATTTGCGTATGTCTACAATGCTATTGGTACAGAAGTTACCATTGTTGAATACCTTCCAAACATTGTTCCTATAGAGGATGAAGACGTATCCAAGCAGTTAGAAAAGTCATTCAAAAAAGCTGGGATTAAAATCATGACTAATGCTTCTGTTGAAAGTGTAGACACTTCAGGAAAAGAATGTATAGTTTCCATAAAAACAGAAAAAGGTGAAGAGAAAATTTCTTGTGATGTAGTACTATCTGCTGTTGGAATTCAATCAAACATTGAAGGCATAGGCTTAGAAGATGTTGGAATTGTTGTGGATAAAGGCAGGGTTGTAGTAGATGAATTTTACCAAACCAATATGCCTGGATACTATGCCATTGGTGACATTGTACCCGGACCTGCTTTGGCGCACGTTGCGTCTGCAGAAGGAATTATTTGTGTAGAAAAAATAGCTGGACATCATCCTGCGCCGTTAGATTATGGCAATATACCAGGATGTACTTATTGTTCACCAGAGGTTGCCTCTGTCGGCATGACTGAAAAAGCAGCGAAAGCCGCGGGACATGATATTAAAATTGGTAAATTTCCTTTTTCTGCCTCTGGAAAAGCAAGTGCTGCTGGAGCAAAAGATGGATTTGTGAAATTAATTTTTGATGCCAAATATGGTGAATTATTAGGCGGTCATATGATTGGTGCTAATGTTACGGAGATGGTTGCCGAATTGGTAGCGGTGCGTAAATTGGAAACTACTGGACATGAATTAATTAAAACAGTTCACCCACACCCAACTATGTCGGAAGCGATTATGGAAGCCGCTGCTGCTGCTTATGGAGAAGTAATCCACTTATAAGTTTTGATGATAAATTTAAAAAAGGTAACTTAGGGAACTTAATTACCTTTTTTTATGCGAATAACTTTTTTTTTGGCGCTGTTTTTTTTGTTCTTCACACAAAATTCAAAGGCACAAATTATCATCAATGAAGCCTGTAATAAAAATTACACCAATGCCTTTGACGAGGATGGAGACGCATCCGATTGGCTTGAACTTTATAATGCCGGAGCGAGTCCTATTAACTTAACAGGCTTTGGTCTCAGTGATAATAGTTTAATGCCTCAAAAATGGGTTTTCAATGCTTTGACGCTAAATCCCGGTGCTTTTAAATTAATCTACTGTAGTGGAAAAAATCGAATCGAAACTGCCCCTTTTGATCCAGCGGTTTATGTTTCTAGCTACACTCCTTTTTCAGGTTGGAATACTCATAATTTTACCAGTCCTTATAATTGGGATGGAGTTAGCAATCTTGTCATCAATATTTGCGCCTACAACAATTCCGGATATACAGAGAATTCCATTTTTAAGCAAACAGCTACAAGTTACGCATCGACTTCCTTTGCGGTAAACGATGGGAATGAAACATCCTGTTCAAAATCTATAGGTGGCTTATATTTTCAGCGACCTAACTTACAAATTAATGGTACTACCTTAGATTTTGGGACCATCCAAAATTCAGGAACAGACTATCCAGCTCCTTATGGCAATTGGTATTGGTGCTCAAGACATCAAATTATGATAAGAGCGAGTGAATTAATTGCCGCTGGAATTACAGCTGGACCAATTAACTCATTAGGATTTGAAGTAGTTTCTAGTATTGGTGAGTTGTATACCTACATTGACATTGCGCTGACTGCAACATCTCAAACTGAACTAAGCGCCAACTTTATTCCTGTTCAAGGATATTCTTATCATACCAATTTTAAAATTTCAAACGGAGGTGAACAAGTGTTCTTGAATGATCCTATTGGGAATAATATTAGTTATTTAAATGTCAATTCACCTCAATTAGATATTTCAGTCGGTCGACAGCCAGATGGAGCGGCCAATAGTGTTTGGTTAACGCCAAGTCCAAACGTGAGCAACAATTTAGTCCCCTCCTATACAGACACTTTAATCCGTCCTATTATCACAAAACCAGCGGGGATATATCAAAATGTATTTTACACAAAAGCTATAAATCTAAATGATACTACAATCAGTAAATTAGTTTATACCATTGATGGAAGTACTCCTACTATTAATTCCCCTTTGTTCACAGATTCGGCCTTAGTTTTTCAATCGAGTTCCCTGCGGTATCAAATTTTCCCCAAAACAAATAATGGCTATTTACCGAGTCAAGAAAAAATTACCTCCTATTTATTTAATGTGGCGCATTCAACGCCCATATTGTTGGTGACAACAGATTTGAGTAATTTATATGGTGCTCAAGGCATTTTTGATAATTACACGTCTGATTGGATTAAAGCCGCACATGTAACTTGGCTTTCTAAAGAACCTGAGCACACACAAGTATTCACCACAAACACTGCCATGCGAATGGATGGAGGGGCTGGTGGAAGTAGATCACAACCTCAACATTCCTTTAGACTATCATTTAATCATTCAACTTTAGGAGAGAAAACCATTCATGAATCCTTGATTCCTCGAATTCCTTCGAGAAACAAATACAGTGATGTCTATCTCAGAAATGGAAGTAATCAATATCTTAATTTTCCTCAAAAAGATGCTTGTCAAACCTACCTCATGAGTAAAGGAACCAAAAATTACTTTGCTAATATGGTTCCTGTTAGTGTTTATATTAACGGTCAATATTTTGGACTTTATGAATTAAGAGAAAAATTTAATGTTGAATATTTTGATCAAAGAGAACAGGTAATTGTTGATTCAGTTGAAATACTTTCACTCAGTTATTATTATGGTGGCATACTAAGAGCGTTAAACGGTGATGTAAATCATTTTTACACTTCCTATGGATTATTTGATGCACTTGATCCAAGCCTGCCGAATTATTATGAATTGGCGGATCAATATTTTGATTTAGCCCATTACACAGATTACATCATTTCAGAATCTTGGATGGGAAATGTGGATTGGCCGGGAAATAACATAAAAATTTACCGTTCCAATAAAACCAATTACCGATGGCGTTTTGGATTAATTGACTTAGAATTATCTATGGGGCCTAATGGTTGGACAAGTTGCACCGACAATCATATTCGGTATATGTTAGATCAAAGTACGGGCAATCCATTCATAAATGTTTGGCTGCAGAGTATTCAAAATTTAAAATATAAAAACTACTTCATCAATAGATTTGCCGATCAAATGAATACGAGTTATCTCATCGATACCCTTTTGGCTGGCGAAACTATTTTCTATAATGAGATGGTAGTGGAAATGCCAAAAGAGTATGCGCGCTGGGGAGATCCGAACAATGTGGCGGGACAAATGTCAAACTACATCAATAACCATTTGATTTTTCAGCAGCAATTAGCCTGTCGCAGTGAGGAAGTGCGCGCTGATTTATTAAATGAATTTCAATTAATCAAAAAAGTTCAAGTGAAAATGGATGTTTGGCCTGAAGCAAGTGGACGCATTCACCTGAACACAATTGAACCTCAACTATATCCATGGGAGGGAACTTATTTTGATGGTGTACCCATTCAATTGACGGCAATAGCGGATTCAGGATTCAGTTTTGTGAAATGGCTGCCTAATAGTTTCATAGTGGATACCTTAAATCCCACTTTCGAAAGCAATATTACAGTTGACACCACCCTATTTACGGCGATTTTTAAATTAATCCCTGCACCACCAGACGGACCAAATATTCATTTTAATTTATATCCTTCGCCTAGTTCAGGAGAAATAACGATTGCACATGACAATCTAACTCTGGCGAAAAATTGTACGATACAAATCTTTGATCTCAATGGAAGAAAGATTTATGACGGAGCATTTGATCCACTTTCAAAAAAGACAACTTTGAATATTGTTAACTTTGAAGCAGCAGTATACTTGCTTAAAATCAGCAATAACAATGACATTTCGGAGACCTTAAAATTCATTAAGCTCTAATATTGTCATAATTAGTGACAATTCGTCAGCAATTCAAGGGCAAACTATCTTAAATTGTCACCCTTTTTTTAATTTTATTTATTGGCATATTAATTGACTTTTGCTCAGCAATTGAATTAAAAATAAATTTAAAAAAATGGGAAAAATAATTGGAATTGACTTAGGTACTACAAATTCATGTGTATCTGTCATGGAAGGAAATGAACCAGTAGTAATTGCAAATTCTGAAGGCAAAAGAACAACTCCTTCGGTTGTTGGATTTGTTGAAGGAGGCGAACGTAAAGTTGGTGATCCAGCAAAAAGACAAGCTATTACAAATCCTACCAAAACTATTTCATCTATCAAAAGATTCATGGGGTCTAGTTTTGATGAATGTAAAAAAGAAATCGCTCGTGTACCTTATAAAGTTGTTAAAGGTGATAACAATACACCACGAGTAAAAATTGACGAGAGATTATATTCTCCTCAAGAAATCTCAGCGATGATTCTTCAAAAAATGAAGAAAACTGCAGAAGATTATTTAGGACATGATATCACTGAAGCTGTTGTTACTGTTCCTGCTTACTTTAATGATGCACAAAGACAAGCAACTAAAGAAGCAGGTGAAATCGCAGGATTAACCATCAAAAGAATCATCAACGAGCCAACAGCTGCTGCATTAGCATACGGATTGGATAAAAAAGGTATTGATCAGAAAATTGTTGTTTTTGACTTTGGTGGCGGAACGCATGATGTATCTATCCTTGAACTTGGAGATGGAGTTTTCGAAGTATTATCAACTGATGGAGATACTCATTTAGGTGGTGATGATGTTGATGAAGTAATCATTCAATGGTTAGCAGATGAATTTAAGAAAGATGAGGGATTAGATTTACGTCAAGACCCAATGGCTTTACAGAGATTAAAAGAAGCAGCTGAGAAAGCGAAAATCGAACTTTCATCAACTACCTCAACAGAAATCAATCTGCCTTATATCATGCCTGTAAATGGAATTCCAAAACACTTGGTAAGGACCATGCAGCGTGCTAAGTTTGAGCAGTTAATTGCGACTATTGTAGAAAGAACAATTGCTCCTTGTCGCTCAGCATTGAAAAACGCAGGTTTATCTGCTAGTGATATCAATGAAGTGATTTTAGTAGGAGGTTCTACTCGTATTCCAATTATTCAGGATGCAGTGGAGCGTTTCTTCGGAAAAGCACCTTCTAAAGGAGTAAATCCAGATGAAGTTGTTGCACTAGGTGCTGCTATTCAAGGTGGAGTTTTAACGGGTGAAGTAAAAGATGTATTGTTACTTGATGTTATTCCTTTATCACTTGGAATTGAAACTATGGGAGGCGTATTCACTAAATTAATTGAAGCAAATACAACTATTCCAACTAAAAAATCTGAAGTTTTTTCTACAGCATCTGACAATCAACCATCTGTTGATATCCATGTGTTGCAAGGAGAAAGATCTATGTCTGCTGACAACAAAACTTTAGGTAGATTTCAATTAACAGATCTTCCACCAGCAGCAAGAGGAGTTCCTCAAATTGAAGTGTCGTTTGATATTGATGCTAATGGTATTATGAATATTTCTGCAAAGGATAAAGGAACAGGAAAACAACAATCGATTAAAATCGAATCTGCATCCGGTCTATCCGAAGAAGAAATTGTTAGAATGAAAGCAGAGGCAGAAGCAAATGCTGATCAAGACAAGAAGAAAAGAGATGAAGTTGAATTAATTAATAAGGCAGACTCCACTATTTTCCAAACGGAGAGACAATTGAAAGAATACGGTGACAAAATACCTGCGGAAAAGAAACAACCTATTGAAGACGCGTTGAGCGAATTGAAAAAGGAATATGAAGCAAAAAACACCGAAAATCTTGATGCAGCGATTGAAAAATTGAATTCTGTATTCCAAGCAGCATCTGAAGAAATGTACAATGCAGCCAATGCTGATGGTGGAGCAGGAAATGGACAAGCTGAAAATCAAAGCTCGGAAAATCCACAAGATGAGGTTACTGATGTTGACTTCGAAGAAGTGAATGATAAAAAATAAGTAATTGATATTCAAATAATTAAAGGGCACTCATTGAGTGTCCTTTTTTTTTTGTATTATTGCACATGCTTTATTCCAAAGAAGTACTTCATCCAACTAGCAAAGAATGGTGCGTTTTTATTCACGGTGCCGGAGGAAGTTCTAATATATGGTACAAGCAAATCAAACCCTACTCTGCAAATTTCAATATTTTACTTATTGATTTGAGAGGTCATGGCAAATCAAAAGACCTTAAGACAAGCAAAAATTATTCTTTTGAAATGATCGCCGAAGATGTGATTGAAGTGGTTCAATTCAAAAAAATCAAAGAAGCTAATTTCGTGGGTGTCTCCCTTGGAACCATTATTATCTATCAAATTTTTGCTTTAAAACCAGAAATGGTGAAATCAATGATTTTTTCTGGGGCCATAACGCAACTGAATATCAAATCTCGTTTGCTGCTTCGCGTTGGTCGCATATTGAATCCTCTTTTGCCCTATATGGTCTTGTATTCTCTTTTAGCTAGAATAATAATGCCCCGACACAATCATAAAAAATCAAGATTACTTTTTATAAATGAAGCTAAAAAAGTCATGACAAATGAATTTAATCGTTGGTTTAAGTTAACTGCGCGTCTGACTAGATATCTAAATAAAGTAGAACATAACAATATAAATAAACCCACTCTTTATATTATGGGTAGTGAGGACCATTTGTTTTTGGAACCTGTTAAACATATCGTTAAAAAGAATGCCGTTTCACTTTTAGAAATTGTACCCAACTGCGGCCATGTCGTAAATGTTGAACAAGCAGAAATATTCAACGATCTTTCGATTGATTTTATCAAGCAAATAGCTTAATTATTTTTTTAATGGATTGGTTATCGTTTGACTCAGATTTAACTCAAAACTTTGTAATTATTGACGTTAGAAGCGAATCAGAGTTTTTACAAGGTCACATTCCAGGGGCGTATAATGTCCCCGTACTTAATGATGATCATCGAAAAATCGTTGGTACCATTTACAAGCAATCAGGAAAAGAAAAAGCAATTTTAAAAGGATTAGAATTGTTGGGGCCAGATATGAGCACGCGATTAAAATTAGCCATTCAATATTGTAAGAAAGAACAAAATATAATCATTCATTGTTGGAGAGGAGGAATGAGAAGTCAATTTTTTGCTTTTATCATGGAGTTTTATGGTTTCAAAGTAAAAGTATTGCAAGGTGGCTATAAAGCGTATCGAAATCATGTGCTAAACACCTTCAGTCTACCGCATCAAATTAATATTCTCGGTGGAAAAACAGGCTCTGGAAAAACACATGTTTTAAATGAATTAAATTCCAAAGGGGCAGCGATGATAGATCTCGAAGGGCTCGCGCATCATCGGGGTTCATCATTTGGCGCCATTGGCATGCCTCCTCAACCGAGTCAAGAACAGTTTGAAAATGAACTAAGTCTACAATTATTCTTGTTAAATAAAAGCACCATTTGGATCGAAGATGAAGGAAGAACGGTTGGAAGCAGGGTAATTCCTGAAGGACTTTGGAATCAAATGAGAAAAGCACCTCATTATTTTTTAGATACTAATTTTGAAATGCGTTTAAATCAAATTATGATGGACTACGGATCTTTTCCAAAGGAAGAATTATTGGTCGCAATGGAACGCATTGGAAAACGCTTAGGACCACAACACGTAAAAACAGCATTAGAAGCTATCAACAACGGTCAAATAAAAGAAGCTTTCGCAATGGCTCTTGCCTATTACGATAAAGCCTATACCTTTCAAAAGGAAAAACATCCCCTTGGTGAAAAAATTGAAATTGAAGTTGAGCAACTAGATTCTAGTGAAATTGCTGCTAAATTGATGAAACAACAAAATGGATAATGCGACAATAAAACTTACTGGCTATACCAAAGGAGGAGGCTGCGGTTGTAAAATCCCTCCAGCTCAATTAACCGAGTTATTGACGGGAATTACCAAAGAATCTTCGGGAAAATTATTAGTTGGAAATTCAAGTGCTGACGATGCCGCTGTATATGATTTGGATAATGACTTGTGCTTGATCAGTACCACTGATTTTTTTACACCAATAGTGGATAATCCCTATGATTTTGGTCGGATTGCTGCTGCAAACGCTATTTCTGATGTCTATGCAATGGGTGGGAAACCTTTATTGGCTTTAAGTATTGTCGCTTGGCCTACTCAAATCCCGATTTCAATTGCAAGTCAAGTTATTAGTGGCGCCAATGAAATTTGTACACAAGCAGGTATTTCGATTGTAGGTGGACATTCCATTGAAAATCCAGAACCGATATTTGGGCTTTCAGTCAATGGAACTGTTTCGAAATCTCAAATTAAAAAAAATAATACCGCGCATGAAAATGATTTGATCTTTATGACAAAAGCTATTGGAACCGGTATTTTAAGTTCTGCATTGAAAAGAAATCTTTTGGCTGCATCAGATGAAAAATCAATGATTGATAGTATGTGTCAATTGAATAAGATTGGTCAGGAATTGGGTAAAATTAATGAGGTAACTGCAATGACTGATATAACAGGATTTGGTCTCTTGGGACATTTAACTGAAATGACAGACAAAAAACGATTAAGTGCCAAGATTTACGCTTCCAAAATACCCTTGCTTTCTGGTGTAAAAGAACTAGCCGAACAATGGATTTATCCAGACAACACGATGAGAAATTGGAAAATGTATGGTGACGAAGTCGAGGGAATTGAAGGAATAAGTTTATTGACGCTTTGTGACCCACAAACAAATGGGGGACTACTTTTTTCAGTACACCCCTCCTATCGAGATTCACTTTTGAAATTCTTCGAAGTTCAGCAACTATCCTTGTATGAAATTGGATTTTTTCAAACACCTCAAGAATTTACAATAATGATACAGTAATATGAATATGAAATTTCCTCAGTACAGAATCTTATCAAATGGGAAATCATGGTATGAAATATGCTCGGAAAACTCCTTTAACGAAATACAAATCATTGGAAACAAAAGGATTATGTTTCAATTAAAAGCAGAAACCTATTTTGAAAAGATTAAAATTTCAGACATGTTAGCTGCAAATGATCCCTATCAAAAAGTAACATTAGAAGAATTTATCAATGAAAAGCTAAAAATGTAAGAGCTTCCTTGCTGTGCTTTTTGTAAATTTGCTTCGAAAGAAATATCCGTTAAGTAATATGGAACAAGAAAAACCTTACCAACCTGTCAATAAAATACGCATTGTAACTGCCGCTTCACTATTTGATGGTCATGATGCTGCCATAAATATTATGCGCAGAATCATTCAAGCCACTGGATGCGAAGTAATTCATCTAGGACACGATAGATCTGTGGAAGAAGTAGTGAATTGCGCTATTCAAGAGGACGCGCAAGCTATTGCAATGACCTCCTATCAAGGTGGACATACAGAATATTTTAAATATATGTTCGATCTTTTAAAAGAAAAAGGGGCGCCACATATTAAGATTTTTGGCGGTGGTGGTGGAACTATTTTACCTTCCGAAATTTCAGAATTACAAGCCTACGGGATCACAAGAATTTACCACCCAGATGATGGTCGAAAAATGGGCTTACAAGGAATGATCAACGACTTAATCAAACAATGTGATTTTCCTCTCGGTCATAACATAAGCACCACGATCCAACAAATTTCAGAACAACACATTCCTTCGATTGCAAGTGCCATTTCGGGAGCTGAGAATTTTCCAGAAGAAAATAAAAATTTACTCGATGAAATAGCCGAAGTAGCCGGGCAGTCAAAGATTCCAGTATTAGGGATTACAGGAACAGGAGGCGCAGGAAAATCGTCTTTAGTGGATGAATTAGTGCGTCGTTTTTTAATTGATTTTAAAGATAAAAAAATAGCAGTTGTCTCTGTAGATCCCTCCAAAAGAAAAACGGGAGGAGCCTTATTAGGAGATAGAATAAGAATGAATTCGATCAAGGATGACCGTGTTTATATGCGTTCCTTAGCCACAAGACAATCTAATTTAGCGCTATCCAAACATGTTGCGGAAGCCATAAGTGTTTTGAAAGTGGCGCAATACGATTTGATTATACTTGAAACCTCAGGAATTGGTCAATCGGATACTGAAATCATTGAACATTCGAACATTTCTTTGTACGTGATGACGCCAGAATATGGTGCTGCTACACAATTAGAAAAAATCGATATGCTTGACTTTGCTGATGTAATTGCCTTAAATAAATTTGACAAAAGGGGCGCATTAGATGCTTTAAGAGATGTCAGAAAACAATACCAACGCAATCACAATTATTGGGATAAGGAAGTTGATTCAATGCCTGTATATGGTACCATAGCATCCCAGTTCAATGATCCAGGAATGAATTCACTTTATCGCGTGGTTATGGATGCATTGGTAGCGAAAACTGGAGCTGATTTTCCATCCAAATTTTTGGTTACTAAAGAAATGTCGGAAAAAATATATGTCATTCCACCAGAAAGAACCCGTTATTTATCTGAAATTGCAGAAGGAAATAGAGCTTACGATAAGTGGGTAGATGATCAAGTGCAAGTGGCAGAAAAACTATATGGTATGACCAATACCATAAAAGCCATCCAAGAGTCTTCTATGGAGGATAAAGATCGTTTGGTGAAGAGCATTCAAGAAGTATTTGAAAAGGAAAAGTTAAATTTTGATCCAAAGAACTACGCGTATTTGATGGATTGGGAAGCAAAAAAGCAAAGCTATAAAGATCCAATCTACCAATTTAAAGTTCGAGATAAAGTATTAAATATAGAAACCCATACTACCTCACTTTCGCAATCGCAAATTCCAAAGGTGGCAACACCAAGATACAGTTCATGGGGCGATATTTTGAGGTGGTCATTGCAAGAAAATTTTCCGGGAGAATTCCCCTACACCGCTGGATTATTTCCCTTCAAAAGAGAGGGTGAAGATCCAACGCGAATGTTTGCAGGGGAAGGTGGCCCAGAACGAACCAACAAACGCTTTCATTACGTGAGTCTAGGTATGCCGGCAAAAAGACTTTCAACAGCTTTTGATTCGGTTACCCTCTATGGTAATGACCCCGCCATCAGACCAGATATTTATGGAAAAATTGGAAATTCTGGTGTTTCTATTTGCTGCTTGGATGATGCTAAAAAGCTATATTCAGGATTTGATTTAAGTCACCCTATGACTTCGGTTTCCATGACTATTAATGGTCCAGCACCTATGTTATTGGCCTACTTTATGAATGCTGCAATTGACCAAAATTGCGAAAAGTACATTAAAGAAAATGGTCTAAACAAAGAAATTGAAGCGAAAATAAATAGTATTTATAAAGAAAAAGGGACCGAAAGACCAAGATATAACGGTGAATTACCTGAAGGAAATGATGGCTTAGGTTTATTCTTATTGGGAGTGACTGGAGATCAAATTTTACCAGAGGAAATTTATGAAAAAATTAAAAAAGAAACCCTAACTGCTGTTAGAGGAACCGTAGAAGCTGATATTTTAAAAGAAGATCAAGCTCAAAACACTTGTATATTTTCAACAGAATTTGCTTTAAGATTAATGGGAGATGTTCAAGAATACTTCATTAAAAATTCAGTAAGAAACTTTTATTCTGTTTCTATTTCCGGATATCATATTGCTGAGGCTGGTGCTAATCCAATTACGCAATTAGCTTTTACCCTCTCCAATGGATTTACCTATGTAGAATACTACCTCAGCAGAGGAATGGACATCAATGATTTTGGACCTAATTTATCCTTTTTCTTCTCCAATGGAATTGATCCTGAATACGCAGTAATTGGTCGCGTAGCCAGAAGAATTTGGGCAAAGGCATTAGCCAAAAAATATGGTGCGAATCCAAGAGCTCAGATGTTAAAATATCACATCCAAACTTCAGGACGATCCTTACATGCACAAGAGATTGATTTCAATGATATCAGGACAACATTGCAAGCATTATATGCTATTTACGACAACTGCAACTCCTTGCATACCAATGCCTATGATGAGGCGATTACTACTCCTACAGAAGAATCAGTTCGAAGAGCAATGGCCATCCAATTAATCATCAACAGAGAATTAGGTTTGGCTAAAAATGAGAATCCACTTCAAGGTGCCTTTATTATAGAAGAACTTACAGAATTAGTTGAAAATGCAGTTCTTACTGAGTTTGATAGAATTACCGAACGAGGTGGTGTTCTAGGAGCCATGGAAACCATGTACCAAAGATCAAAAATACAAGAAGAATCCTTGTATTATGAAACTTTAAAACACACTGGAGAATTTCCAATCATTGGAGTAAATACTTTCTTAAGTTCAAAAGGTTCTCCAACAGTATTGCCTAGAGAAGTTATTCGCGCCACAGAAGAAGAAAAGGAATATCAAATTACTATGTTAACTGCTCTTCAGGAGGGAAATAAAGATAAATTAAAAGTAGATCTTGCTCGACTTCAAGAAAAGGCAATTAAAAATGAGAATTTATTTGCAGAGTTGATGGAAACTTGTAAGTATGCCTCTTTGGGACAAGTTACGGAATCTTTATTTCAAGTTGGTGGACAGTACAGACGAAATATGTAAAAATAAATTTGTTTAGATTAATATGTTTTCAATTGGTGAATATATTTCTTTATTAAAGGAAGAAGGCAAGTTTAAAATCTTATCCCTTCAACAAGAAATCGCAATAATTGAGGATGAATATGGTTTTGAAAGAGAAATTCAAATAAAAGAGCTGGTGAAAAGAAGGGAGATTCTTTTGCCTACCAACTTTCAGGCAAAGGATAATGCGCTATCACAAAAAACCAAATCAAAAATTACTTCGGAACTTCCATTCATTGACTTACATATGGAAATGCTTGATGATCAAATAAATACCATAAATACACATGATATTTTCTTACATCAAATTAATGCATTTAAAAAATTCACCAATAAGATGATTCAGCAGCAGCATCCAAAATTCATTGTAATTCATGGCGTTGGAGAGGGGCGACTGAAGAATGAAATTAAGCTACTTGTCAATGGAAACAAGGGATTAATGATGCATGACGCCAACTATTCCAACCGAGGAGTTGGAGCTTCATTAATCGAAATCACAAAATCAAAAGTCAACACTTTTTAATTTCTTGGATGGGTAATATATCCTTTTTGACCGGACTTTAAATCAAAGACCCATTCATAATTCCCAATAAAATGACTGGTAGAAAACCCCAATTTAGGATAATATTTCAAGGGGAAATTTACATGATTATCTGCGCTTAACCCTCTAGCGATAACTTGAGGGGCGATTCCATCTTGAAGACATGGAGCGACTTTTCCTACACCATTAATTAACACACCATACTGCCACACTTCCCTCCAATAAGAGGTATTGATTGTTCCACTGCCTGCATTTTCAGCTGCAAAAATATAAAACCCTCCTCCATTTATACTTCCTTTGATTACATCTAAAATCCCCAATGCATAAGCGTATCCCATGGAATGAGCCACAATAAATACCGTGTCATTTTTTGAATTATTAGGCAGCTCATTCAAAATAGACAATAAATTTTTACCTGCAATACGTCCATTCTGTCTGCGTAAATCAAAGCCCTCTTTATTAGGGTTTCTTTGCAAAATACTTAAAGTGCGGATAATTTTTCCCGTAGCAGTTTTAGTGAAAAAACAATGATGTTTCTTTAAATTCTCACACCGACTAGGATACGATGTTTGGGCTAAAACAAAAGCCTCCAAGGAAGCATAATTAGAAGTACTTGCAGAATGGTGCCCATCGGCATAAAAAACTTCTGATGGATTTATTTGATCAATAATTCTTTGATCAAAATGTTTCCATGGAGTCCAATAATCATATCTATCATTACTGTATATAATATTTTTGCTGCTGGGAAACTCTGTTCCGTTTTTACCGATTGCTTTTAAATGTCCATTTAAATTCAGGGCTAATGAAACGGGTCTATAACCATTAACAAATAACAAAATGCGTCTAGCAGGATCGACATGATCCAATTTATAATCAATACAAAGTCCAGAATAATTGTACACATTGACTTTTACTAATTTTCCATTCTGCCATTTACGAATTACAAAATAATGCGTGTTCGCAGAAAGTTTTTTATCCTTAATTTGTAAATTATTACTTGAATAAATAAATTTCAAATAAGTCTGACTCCCTCTTGAATCCTCATCAAAATAAAGGACTTTTTTCATTTTCATAGTCCTCCAAACACGATTCTTTTTGACGAAGATTTGACTTTGTAAATATTTCGAATTTCTTAAAAGAAAGGCAGGGTTTTGTTCTATTTCTTTGAAAAGTGAATTTTCAGAATACCCTGTAAAGTCATCCAATGTAGCGGTTGATAAGAAAGTACTGGTATAAAGTACATCTATTAATAGATAAGAACCAATGATCGCACCTGAAGTAATGATCCATATCAGTAATTTATAAAGCCTTAGTCTCCACTTTTTTGGCCAACGACTTTCTCTAATAGTACTGTTGATCCGCTTTCTAATGAGTAATAAAACGAAAACTAGAATTGAAAAAATTAGGATATGCAATGGACTTATAATCCACTTTTGACTCAAAAAAATGGGCCTTATGAGTGGGTTTTTGAGATTTAAATATAGCGCATAATCATTCAGTTTAGTAGGCCTAAAAATAGACTTAATACTTTCTTGATTTTCAAGAACTATATTCCCGTCTTGATCTTCAGTCCAAAAATATTGTGCGACTTGTCCATTATTACTGCTGATATTTTCAAAATCATCATAGCGCTGGAACATAGAATTTGCAGCATACAAATCCTTCTTACATTGTTCTGTTAACTCAAAAGTTTTGGTGGAATCGAGAATCATTTCCTCCCCCATTGAAAGTGACAGAGCACCGCAAAGATATTTCTCAAAATTTGGAGCGTCTCGAGCTATAAATAAAATATTTTCATCTTGTATGGAGGAATAATAAACAGAAGTATCAGCAAATCTTTGCACTATAAAAACATAAAAATCATTCTGTTCTATGGGTCTTTTCGTATTAAAAAACAGATCTCGACAATACCGCATTTGGAGACTGTAGGCTGCCTTTTCCAAATCAGGAGTATTCCAAATCTTTGGGAAGGACTTATCAGAAACGTGGAAATGATCAAAATTGCTCTTTATATTAGCCTCCATAAAGAAAGACTGCACGAATTGCTGTTCTCTTAAATTAACTTCTTGATTTTGATGAGTAGTAACAAAATGAATATTTACTAATTTCTGAGTTTCTTGAGCATAAAAAATGCTCCCCGAAATGAAGAGCATAATAATAGCTAAAAAGAAATTTTTGAGCATCTCTTTTATAAATGAAGGAAATTCTTTTTAGCCAATAACTCCTCTTCAGACTCCCGATAATCGGGATCATCAACACAGCAGTCCACCGGACAAACTGCAGCACATTGAGGTTCATCATGAAACCCTACACATTCAGTACATTTATCGTGTGAAATAAAATAAACATCCATATTTACAGGTGCGAAAGCATGATCTGCGTCAATTTCATCACCATCTAGTGTGGTCAGCATCCCTTTAAGCGAAGTTCCGTCAGCATATTTCCATTCAGCACCGCCTTCATATATTGCGTTGTTCGGACATTCTGGTTCACATGCCCCACAATTGATACACTCATCCGTAATCGTAATCGCCATAACAAAATCAATTTTGGTACAAATATAGTTATGCTTTATGAAAACTTTAGTTCTTCTGCCTATAAAAATAGAACTTAGCGTAACTTTGTACCGTGAAACAAGAAGATATCATCAAAGGATTTGTCCAATTAGGAGCTGTGTTTAGTTCATTAGGAATGAATGAGCCTTGGTCAATTGAGAAAAAAATAAGTGAAAATTCCTACAATGGATTTTCTGTAGCAATCGAAAGAGAAGTATTTCATAACGGATGGTTTGAAGGATCCATGATTAAAAAATCATTGCTTGGAATTACCTCTTGGCTTGATTTAGATACCTTAAAAAATTGGGCAAATCAATATCCATTTCAAGAAAAGAGCAAGACTATTGCTGTAATCATGGCGAGTAATATTCCATTGGTTGGGTTTCATGATTTTCTATGTGTATTAATTTCTGGCAATAAAATTCAAATAAAACTCAGCACAGAAGACAATCGACTGTTCAAGTGGATTAGAACTGCCTTAATTGAAATCGATCCGGAATTTGCTTTATTAATTGATATTCCTGAAGGAAAATTAAGTGGTTTTGATTCCGTCATAGCAACAGGAGGAGGCGCTTCAGTACTGCATTTCAAATCCTATTTCTCACAGGTTCCACATCTTTTTAGAGGCAACAGAAGTTCCATAGCGGTATTGACAGGCAAAGAAAGCGACGCGGATATGAGCGCGCTAGGAAAAGATATTTTTGATTATTTCGGAAGAGGCTGCCGCAATGTGAGTCATCTTTTACTTCCAAAAGATTTTGAATTAAATCGATTTTTTGAAGGAATTGTTTCCTATTCAGAAGTAATCAATAATAAGAAATATGGTAATAATTACGATTACAATAAGGCCATTCATTTAATGAATTTGGTGCCATTTCTAGACAATAATTTTATGCTTTTAATGGAAAATGAACAACTTCAAGCACCATTATCAATGGTTTATTACCATTATTATTCTAATGAAGAGGAACTCAACAACTATTTAAAAGCTCATAAAGAACAATTGCAATGTATTGTTGGTTTGGACTATTTGCCTTTTGGGAGTACTCAAGAACCGCAGATTAAAGACTATGCAGACGGTATTGATACAATGCATTGGTTAAGTAATCAATTGTAAATCAAAGCTATTTTTAATCATCAATTCACTAATTCAAGCGCAATGCTTAACTTTGCTCCATGTCATTACTAAATCAAAATGCAATTCGCTATAAAACATTAGCAGAAATTGAAATAATGCGCGAAGCTGCACAGATTGTTAGTCGAACCTTAGGTAAAGTAGCTTTACACATGCATCCAGGCACTACTCCAAGGCAATTAGACACCCTTGCTGAAGCCTATATTAGATCCCAAAATGCAATTCCTGGATTCTTGGGCTTGTATGGTTGTCCAAGTACTTTGCTGATTTCAGTAAATGAGCAAGTAGTGCATGGTTTGCCAACAGATCGTCCGTTTCAAGAGGGAGATATTGTTTCTGTTGATTGTGGCTCAGTTTATAAAGGATATTATGGAGACCACGCCTATACTTTTGAAATTGGTGAAGTAGATCCAGCAATAAGAAATTTATTAGAAGTCACAAAAGAATGCTTGTACTTAGGTATTGAAGCTTGTACTACTTCCAATCGCATTGAAGATATTGGCTTTGCAATTCAGCAACATGCCGAAAAACATGGCTATGGAGTTGTGCGAGATTTGGTTGGACATGGACTTGGAAAAGCCTTACACGAAGAACCACAAGTTCCTAATTATGGAAGAAGAGGTAAGGGGAAAAAAATTCAGAATGGATTGACAATTGCTATTGAACCGATGATCAACATGGGTACAGAAAAAGTAAAAACATTAGAAGATCAATGGACAATTGTTACCGCTGATGGCTTACCCAGTGCACATTTTGAACACGACATAGCAGTAATTGATGGTCAACCAGAAATACTTTCCACTTTTGATTTCATCTACGAAGCCTTAAAAAAGTAAATGATTCGAGAAAAAAAAATAATTGTCCTGGCCCTACTTACCGTTTTCTTGTATGGCTCAATAATATTTTTCGAAAAAGGATTTTTTGTCTTGCCCTTTCCACTATTTGATTTATTGGTTCTAATTGTAGGAATACGATTTTTATTTTGGTCTAGAAAAAAAGACCTCTTAATTATTGGATTGTTTCTCATTGGACTTCTTTGTTCAATGGGTTCTCAAGCATTTATTTGGAGTTTTTTTCTGGATGGAAAAAGTCTCGAACAGTTTCAAGAATCGGCATGGAGAGATTTGTTTTACTTATTGGAATTACTCTTCATGATGGCGACGTTGCTACTTTCCCTGGATTATAAAAAGACAAGCCATTGGCTCTTTGCACCTGTCCTTTTTGCTTGTTTTGTTGGCACTCAGTTTCAAGTTTTCTACCTAATTGAATTTTTCATCTTTGGCTTATTTGTCCTTTTTACCATAGTAACAAAATCCTTCCGACCTCTTTATTTCATCTTTGTTCTTAAGGCAATCCTGGATTTAGCAGAGATGAGTATGCTCATGCAAGCGAATGAACTCATGAATGGATAACTTAAAGTTATTGAATCCAATACATGCTATAAGCGATATAATAAATAATGATCATCTGAATAAACCAAATCTTTTTTCAAAGTAAAATAACTTGCTTTATTGAGCACAACATATTTGCAACCTTTCCTTTTGAGATCGACTAAATAAGCTTCCTGCTGAAGCAAAGCATCAGTGGTATTCCAACCCTTGCGATGCGTAAAATAGAGTTGCTGCGGGTTGCCATTACCATTAATTGCAATGAGGTCATTTTTTTCTGAGAAACGCGAAAGTGTTTTCTCTAAAGTTAACTTGTAGCGCTCTTCTTTATGAATAAAAAAGTCGTGTTGCTGATTGGCAATACTTTCAACTGAAGCAAGAATTAAGAGTATAAATACCCATTTATTGAAAGCAAATTCAGCTAAGAGCAAACCCACTAACAATGCCATAAAGGGAACAAAAGGAACAATATAGTAGGAATGAATAAAAAATATCTCCCCTGATTTTAAAATATATAAACCAAATAATATAGCGCTTAACAGAAAAAATAATACTTCTTTATATCGCTTTTTATATAGTAGCAGTAGCAAGCCAGAAAAC